>Ga0207667_10000129_pt1 | contig 115995 bp, 202 predicted proteins | sample KBSCornC52_FD_184301 | JGI IMG/M metagenome (GOLD analysis project Ga0207667, IMG submission 184301) | Corn rhizosphere microbial communities from Kellogg Biological Station, Michigan, USA - KBS Corn C5-2 (SPAdes) (version 2) | ecosystem: Host-associated > Plants > Roots > Rhizosphere > Soil ... | reverse complement strand
TGAAAGATCAAAGGCCGACGATGCTCTTACTTGACGATGTGGAGCCGGACGAGTCGAACTACTCCACCGAGCAGGTGGGCAAGCGGCTGCGTTCGATCATCGACGCGATCCTGCCGCTGAACCTGCGGGCGCGCGTGGTGCTGGTCGGCACGGTCGTGATGCCCGGCTCGATCATCCACCAACTCGTGGAGTCGGAACGCTATCCGGACGCGGAGGAAACCCCGGATTCGGCGTGGATCCGGGAGCAGGCGGTCCGCGTGCACTACTACGCGCCGATCGTCGAATGGTTCGACGAACACTCGGGCGATACCGGTCGCCGCTCGATCTGGCCAGCGAAGTGGCCGCTCGCGTTCCTCGAAGAGATCGAGAACACGCGGGACTACCTGAAGAACTTCGCCAACGACCCCTTGGGCGCGGCGGGTACGTATTGGACGCCGGAGGATTTCGGCACGAACCGGGTCAGCGCCGAGTTGCAGGCGCAGACAATCGCGTCCATCACCCACCAGTTGCTCGCGATCGACCCGGCGGTCACCACGAAGAAGACTTCCGACTTCACCGCGCTCGCGGTGATCGGGTTCTCGGCGGTGACGCGGCGGTGCGCGGTGCGCGACGCATGGGCGGTGCGGGTGCAGCCGGGGCAGGCGCTGCGTCAACTCGTGGTGCGTGTGGTGGCGCAGTATCCGCAGATCCGCGGCCTGGTGATCGAGAGTAATCAGGGCGGCGAGGTGTGGCTGGCGCTGCTGGGGGACCTGGGGCTGCCGATCGAGACGGTGTGGCATTCCGAGCACAAGGAAGTGAGGGCGGCCAGGCTGCTGGACAAGTATCAGCGCGGCGGCCGGTGCTTCCATGAGCGCCCGCTGCGCGCGTTGGAGCAGAACATGGTGGTGTTCCCGCGCGGCGCGCACGACGACCTGGTGGACACGGTGGGCACGGGGGTGGAGTGGTTCCTGGACCGTCCGGCGCAGCGCAAGCGCGGGGGCGGCACGTCGGTCGGCTACGCCTGATCGCGTGGCGCGCAGGCCGCCAGCGAGCGATTAATCGGCGCGCAGGCCGAGGAACTCGGCCACCTCGCTCGCCCGGTAGCGGATCGCGCGCGGGCCGATCCTGATCGGTGTGGGCCCGACGCCGGCGTTGCGCCAGCGGATCACGGTGCGCTTGCTGACGCGCGCCCTACGCCCGAACTCCTTGGCCGTGAGCAGCTCGGGGGTTTCGGGGGCGACATCCTCACGGTCCATGGTCGCGAGGTTCCCGCGAGACGTCATGCGGCGTCAAAGCGCACGGAGGGCCACGTTCCGGCCGGATGGCGCGCCATGGGCAAGTGTCCGTATGGCACCTCGTGGACACATGTGACGCCATTGACGGCGTCCCTGTCGCGTTTCCGCTGGTCGGCGTAGTCAACGCAGCTACGCCTGGGGCAGGCAAACCCTTACTATCATCACTGGATAGTGAGGAGGCCTCAGCAGTTGGCGTCCCGCGATGCCCAGGCGACGGCCCAGCGGTTGGAGATCCAATGACGGTCACGGGATGGCCCCCAGCGCTGGGCAGCGCCGACCCGGACCAGACCGTCGACGACCTCGACGAGGGTCTGCGGGCCATGGACAAAGCGGACCGCGCCTACAGGAAGGCGCAGGTCTACTACGAGGGCTCGTTCCCGGAAGTGTTCGCCTCCCCCCGCTTGCGCGCCGCACTGGCCAGGACCGGTGTGGACTTCCGGTTGAACTTCGCCAAGACCCCCGTGGACGCAGTCGTCAGCAGGCTGCGCATCAACGCGATCACCTCGCCCGTCGAGGGCGTGCAGGAGCGGATCGCGCAGATCTGGAAGGACAACCAACTCGACCTGTTCGAGATCCTGTCTTTCCGGCGGGCCTGCGAATTCGGGGACAGCTATCTGCTGGTGTGGCCGGATGAGACGCTGCCGTCCGGGGTGCGGGTGTACCTGAACAACCCGCGCGTGATGCGGCTGATATACGACGCCGAGAACGAGATCGAGAAGCGGTACGCGATCAAACGCTGGACCGACGGCCCGGTGAAGAAGGCGATCCTGTACTACGCGGACCGGATCGAGAAGTACGCCACGACGCCCGGCAAGAAAGGCTCGCTGCGCGGCGACTGGCAACGGTTCCACGACTCGGCCGACGACGGGCAGTGGCCGCTGGAGAACCCGTTCGGGCAGGTCCCGGTCTTCCATTTGCGCACGGACTTCCAGTACGGGCAGCCGGAGCACCTCAACGCCTACGGCCCGCAGAACCTGGTGCACAAGCTGGCGATGGGCCACGCCGCCGGGATCGACTACCACGCCCTGCCGCAGCGCTATGCGCTACTCGAAGAGGGCACCACCAGCAACGATTTCGCGGTCGGCGACGAGGACGAGACCGCGTACTCGATCGACACCGGCGCTACGACGAACGCCGACGACGGTCGCGCGCAACTGCGCAGCGAGGCCGGGTCGCTGTGGCTGCTGTCCGGCATCAAGGGTTTGGGCGAGTTCGCGCCCTCGGACCCGAGCGTGTTCATCGCGCCGATGACGTTTTACGTCAAGGCCATGGCGCAGATCACCACCACGCCCGCGCACTATTTCGACACGATCGGCCAGACCCCCTCGGGCGAGTCGTTGAGGACGATGGAGGCGCCGTTCGTGGAGAAGTGCGAAACCCGCCAGTTGCTGTTCGGCGGGGCGTGGCGCGACGCTATCGACTTCGCGATCTACGTGGCGATGAACATCGGCGACCCGCAGATCTCCGTGCACTGGAACCCCTGCTCGTCCGTCTCGGACATGCAGACCTGGCAGACCGCCGACATCAAGAACAAGCTCGGCGTCCCCGCGAAACAACTGCTGCTCGAAGCGGGCTACAGCGAGGAGCAGGTCGACGAGTGGCTGGAGGAGGGCGCGCAGACCCTCGCGCAGCAGATCGAGACCCTCAACGCGATCGGGCAGGCGGCGCAGGGTTGGGCTGTCGCGATGGAACTCGGGGTGTTCGACAAGGCGGATGTGCAGGCGCTGCTTGCGCAGATGCTGGAGTTCGCACCGGCCGGGCCCGCGTCATTCGGTAAGCGCGACCGTTCCGCGATCGAACCGGATGGCGATGAGGGCTCGATCGCCAGCGATGACGGCGTGGAGACCGCGGGCGACGGCGGCGAGCCGTGACCGCAGCCGCTCTCGACACCCCGGCGCAGCAGCAGCCGCTCTCGGCGCAGACGCAGCAGTCCTGGGAGCACGCCGACCAGGTCGCGGCGCTCGCCGGCACTGCTGCGGCGGCGCTGACCGGCCGCGCGCACGAGTTGTTGAAAGCGTTGCTCGCGCTCGCCCTGGCCCGGTTCACCGCCAAGGCCGCGACCGGGTCGATCCGGGCGCTGGTGGAGTTCCGGGAATGGTTCGCGGCCGAGATCGACCGGGTGGGCGCGTCGCTGCCGGACCCTGGGCGGATCGTGCCGCAGCTGGAGGACGCGCTGCGGCTCGGCGCACACCAGGCCGTGATCGAGTCCGGGGCCGCCCCTCTGGGTCGCGGCGAGTTGATCCTCGACGCCCGGATGCTCGGGCAACTGGCCGCGGCGCGCAGCAGGCAGCAGGGTTTCCTGGCCGACGCGAACGCGCTGATCTCGGTGGCGCGCGACCGAGGCGATGTGGTCAAAGCGTTCGCACTCGCCAGCCGCGCCGTGACGCACACCGACCAGGCCGCGTCCGGGCTCGTGCACGACGCGGCCCGCTCCGGCATGAACCAGGTGGCCCTCGCCGACGGATGGTCGCAGATCCTGCAAGGCGAACGCTCGGCGTGCCTTAGATGCACGTCCCTGCAGGGCGCGATCGCGGATCCGCCGGATTTCGTGTTCAAGCCGCTGATCCTCGGCCCGTGGCTGGCGCCCGGTGACCGCGAGGGCGTCACGCTGCTGGTCCACAACCACTGCCGGTGTCGCGGGCGCCTGGTGCGCCGCAGCGATCCGCGCGTGTCCGGCCTCGGTCTCGATTCGCTGACGAACGTGCTGCAGCGCGAGGCGCGCCGTTCGGTCGTGCTCGGGATCGCGCTGCCGTCCGAGTCGCAGGCCGCACGGCAGCGCGCGGCGCAAGCCCTGCTCGCCCGTCGCGGCGGCGCGGGTTTGCCGAAGAGCGTCGAGCAGCGGGCCCGGCGGCGGATCGCGGCAGGGCAATTCCGCACGCACACAACGATCACAACCGGTTCGAGATAGAGAGAAGTCCCCCATGATTGATGTGCTGGACAGGGCCGCGCTGGGCTACCGGGCGGACGGGCGCCCGGTGCTCCTGATCGGCGGCGGTGCGGAAGACCCGGCGCCCGCGGCCGATCCTGCGGCGGCGCCCGCAGATCCTGCGCCCGGCGGTACAGGCGCTGGCGAGCCGGATCCGGCCGACAGTGACGATGAGCTCGAGTTCTCGGAGAAGAACTTCAAGGATGTCATCGAGAAGTACAACGCGGCCCAGAAGGAGCGCGCCGAACGGGACGCGGCGATCGAGGCCGAACGGGAGGAGTGGCGCGAGAAGGTGCAGCGTCATTCACGGGAAGCCGCGGCAGAGCGCGTCAAATCCCGCAAGCTGCTCGAAGCGCTCAGCGACAGCTCCACTGGAAAGCCAGGTCCCAAGCCGGCGGCGAAGAAGGCCGTCGAGGCGGCCGAGCCGTCCGAAGCCGACACGCGCCTCGCCGAACTGTCGGCCCAGTTGGAGGAGACCCGCAGGGACGGGCTACTGCTCGGCGCCCGCGCGGCGCTGGCCGAGGCGGGCGTCCCGAAGAGCGCAGTCGCCAAAGCCGTGCGGCTGATCGACTTGGACGCGCTGGAGCGGCGCGGCGCGGGGGAGATCGCCGGACTGGACGAGCAGATCGCCGAACTGAAGGAGACCGTGCCGCAACTGTTCGCCCAGCCGGCCGCCGCGGTAGCGCCTGCCGTCGCACCGCCCAACGGGACTGCGGCGGGTGCGCGGGTGCTGCGCGCGGCCCCGGCGGTAGCGGGAAGGGGCGCGGCGGGGCGCGGCGGTGAAGCACCGAAGGCTCCGACTACGGCCGAGATCCTGGCGAATCGGCTGCTCGGCAAGAGCGAGGAGTGAGTTGATATGCGCCTCGCGGCTTGCCACGCGCAGGCTGCGAGGCGCAAACTGGTGCCAGCGCTGGAATCGCGCGGTCGCTCCGCGCCGGTTCCCGGCAAGCACGTAGCACGTTTCAGCCCAGTGGGCATCGCACGTTTCGCGGCAGCGCCGCACAGCAAACCCAGACGCAAGGCCAGCAGGCCGGGACACTCCCGCGCCTTCACTCGCTGCGCGCCGGTATTCCTGTAGCGGCCCACGCCCCTGACCACATCGGGGCACCGCGGAAAGCGATCCCTGATGCGCATCCCCACGCCCGGCGCAGTGCTGGGCTACCGCAGCAACGGCCAGCCCATCACGTTGATCATGGGCGGCGCGACGGACAACTTCGACGCGTGGGTCCCGGTCGAGTACGCCGCCGACGTGATCCAGAAGGTCAAGCAGACCTCGGTCGTCGAGGCGTACGCGCAAGAGGTGCTGATGAGCACCAACAGCCGCAGCACACCGCGCGACACCGGGTCGGACATCGACCACACGGCCAAGGGCGGTTCGTACAACGAGGACACCAACGCCAACGACCAGGTGACCTTGACCGCGCAGAAGTTCACGAGGGCCTACCGCCTCGCGGAAGAGGACTTGAACGACTCGCTGGCGAACATCATCAACAGCAAGCAGAACGCCTGGGGCACTGCGTACGCGAAGAAGCTGGACAACTCCTGCTTCGGGGTGACCGCGGCCAGGGCCACCACGGGCATGGCGTTCGACAGCCTGTACTACCTGCTGACGCAGAACGACACGAACACCAGCTACACGGCGAACGCGAACATCACCACCTCGGCCGCAGCCCCGTCCTACGCGGAGTACAACACGTCGCTGGGCCTGTACGAGGCCGGAGACTACTTCGACGAGGGCGAGACGATCGCCATCGCGCACCCGGACTTCAAGCAGTCGCTGCGCGGAGTGCTCGACGGCCAGCAGCGGCCGATCTTCCAGGAGTCCAGCGGCGGTTTCCCGGGCGGAGGGCAGGGCCGCACCCCGGCGATGATCTTCGGCTACCCGGTGCGCTGGTCGCTCGGTGCGCGGCTGAACGCGACACCGACGGCGAAGCCGACCGGCCACCCGCTGATGGTGTTCTGCAACCCGCTGTACATGTTGCTCGGCAAGAGGACGACAAATCCGACGAACCCGGCGGGTACGCCCGAGTTCCAGGTCATCCCCCCGAACATCTCCCTGACCGACGAGGCCGTGCTCAAGGGCCGCGCCCGGCGTGCGTTCGCGCCGGCCGTCGAGCAGGCGTTCTCCATCCTCGTCGACACCAGCCGCTGATCCGGCACCCGGCAGAGCACCGAAAGGACAACGGCCATGCCTACAGCAGGCGGCGCGGGCGACCGCAGCGAGATCAAGGACCAGTTCGGCAACGTCGACGACTACGTCGCCGCCACCGGGCAGTTCGTCGCCCAGTACGGGCTCGCGATCGGCGGCGCGGGCGGGCGCTTCGGCGTCGCCGCGGCGGCTACGGCGACCGCGCCAGCGAACACCAGCGTGATCTTCAGCAACGCGGCGATCCGCTCCGGCGGCGTCGTGGTCACGATCCCCGCCGCGAACAGCGTCCCGGCGGGCACGGTCATCCTCGTCGCGGACGAGAACGGCTCCTCGACCACCGGCAACCTGCTCTCGATCGTCACCCCGACGGGCGGCGGCACCATCGACGGCACTGCGCAGGGCACTCCCGTCGCGGCCACGACCACCACCGCGCACTCCTCCAGCGCCTGGTACTCGGACGGCACGAACTGGAACCACCTGGTTAAGCCTGCGTAAGGCACCTGATCACCCGGGCGGTTCAAGGGGACGGCCGCCCGGGTTTCGCGGCATGAAGGGAAGCGCGCGGTGAGCGAGCAGGACGAGCAGGACGCCCGGCAGGAGCCGAACCCGGTGGCGGCGTTGTCGGCGCGCCTGGCCGACCTCAAGCAGGGCGGGCCGGAGCAAGAGCCGGAGACGGACGAGCCGGAGGCGAACGCCGAGGCGACGGACGAGGACGCGCCCGCAGAGGGCTACGACGCCGAACGAAACGTGTTCGTCAAGCAGTTCAACCTCGGGCTCTCCGACCTGCACCTGCTTAGCGCCGACGAACTGGCCGAGCATTCGCAGACCGCGGCGTTGCCCGACGCCGTCGCACGCGCGGCACGCGAACAGGGCTACGCCCCGACCGGCCCAGCGCGGTTCGTGTACGGCGCGGCGGACGGCGACAAATCCGCGCTCAGCTTCGCCGTGCCCGTCGAACCGCGCGCCTCGACCCCCGCCGCCCCTGAGCAGTCGACGGACCGAAACGGCGACTGACCCACCCATTCATCCGGCCCGGCGCGAGGAGGTGAACGGCCCGTGGTGTCCATCTCCCTGAGCGCGTCCGGCAAGTTGGACAAGTCCGGCGGCACGCTGACGGGCCCGCTGATCCTCGAACGCGACCCGCTGCTCGACCTTGAGGCGGCCACCCGGCAGTTCGTGCTCGCGCACGCGGGCGGCGGCGGGGGCGTGCAGATCGCCGCCGACCTCGGGGGCACTAACAGCGCGCCGATCGTCATCAGCACCCACCTGGCCGCGCCGTTGCCGCTCGCCCAGGGCGGCACGAACGCCGCCGACGCGCCCGGCGCACGCACGCAACTCGGCCTGGGTACGGCGGCTACCGCCAACACGTCCGCGTTCGACGCGGCGGGCGCGGCAGCGGCAGCCCAGGCAGCGGCCATCAGCGCCGCCGGGGCGAACGCCGCCAGCACCTACCTGCCACTGGCCGGCGGCACGCTGACCGGGGCGCTCGCACTGGGCAACCACAAGCTCACGGGCGTCGCCGACGGCACCGCGCCGACCGACGGCGCCGCACTCGGCCAAGTGCCCACGGTGGGCGCGGTCGGAGCCGGCGCGGGCGTCGCGCTGTCATCCACCGATGCGACGACCACGAACGCTCGTACGCCCACCGCGCACGCGTCCACGCACGCCACGGGCGGCACCGACCCGCTGTCGCCGGCGGCGATCGGCGCCGCCGCCACCAGTTCCCTCGGCGGCGCGGCGTTCCTCTCCGTCGGCGCCACCGCCGGGACCGTTGCGGCCGGCGACGACTCGCGGATCACCGGCGCTGTCGCGTCCGACTGGTGCGACATGCTCGGCGTCGCGCTGCTCACCGCGAGGTTCACCGAGAGCGGGGTCACCTACCAGCAGACGGCGGGGGACCTGGTCCTGTGCCTGTGCACGCCGCCGAAAACTAGGTCGATCTCCACCCTGGGTATCTGGGTCACGGCGGCGGGCGCGGTCGGCTCCGGGGTGAACGCTCTCCTGCTGTACACCGAGGCCGGGGTTCTGATCGACCAGACCGGCGATATGACGGCCGCGTTCTCCTCCGCGGGGATGGCGGAGGGAGCCATGGGCGGCTCGCACACGGTCACGGCGGGCACGGGCTACTACCTCGGCTTCCTGACGCACTTCTCCGGCACCTCGCCCCACTTCGCCGCCACCGGCACCACCGGGACCGCGAACTTCCCGGTGGTCAACGGCCACTACACCGCCCTCTTCAAAGGCAGCCAGTTGTCTGTGCCCCCTAGTTTCACGCCGTCGTCGTACACGCCCAACAGCGGCTACTTCATCATGTACGGGCGGTGACCCGATGGCAGCCACCGCATACGGCTCGGCCGACAAACTCCCGCTCGCCGGCGGCACCCTCACCGGCACCCTCACCCTCACCGGCACCCCCGCGATGACCGTGGCCGCGGACGCCGCTACAGGGAAAGTCTGGTCCAGCGACGCATCCGGCAACGGGAAATGGGACTACACCGGCGCGGCGACACTAAACGTGAAGAACTCGGCATACGGCGCGAAGGTCGACGGCGTCACCGACGACACGTCCGCCGTGCAGGCCGCGCTCAACGCGCTGAGCACATTCGGCGGCGGCACCGTGGAAATCCCTGCAGGAACGTGCGTGCTCACCCCCACCGGCAGCCCCGCAGTCGCGCTGAGCATGCCCTCGAACGTGCGCATGCGCGGCGCCGGACGCAACGCCACGATCCTGAAGAAAGCAGCCAACGGCACCCTGATCTCGATGTCGGGCCCGTCCACCGACCTGAGCGGGGCCACGCACTGCCGTTTCTCCGCGATCGAAGCGCTCGGGATCAACGGGAACGGGAAAACCGGCCTGGTTTTCCAGTGCTACTACGCGGACAACCTGCTGTTCCGCGACGTTGTGATCATCAGCAACGCGGACCTGGTCCTCGACTCGGCGGAGTTCTGGGACTCCCGCTTCGAGGACTGCGCGATCGTCTCCTGCACCGGCACCGCCGGGTCCACGACGCAGCCGAACGTGTGGATCCGCAACAGCGCCGCCGCCAGCGGGTTCGGCAACTCCGCGGGCACCAGCAACCAGATCCACTTCCGCAACTGCCGGTTCGAGGCGTTCGGCACCGGCGCGCTCTGGTTCAGCCAAGGCCCGGGCAACTCCGCGAACGGCAACGGGCTGTACGTCACGGACTGCAAGTTCGAGGGCGACACGATGGCCGGCGGCCCGTACATCAGCACCGACAACACCACGAAGAACTTCTTCGGCGAGCACCTGTACGTGTACGCCGGCGGTTTCGCCGCCGGGTTCTCCACCCCGCAGACGTTGATCTCCCTGTTCGGCGGCAACCACAGCCTGCGGGACGTGGCGATCGGCAACGGCGGCTCGGCGAACGTCGTCAGCGGGGTGCTCGCACACGCAGTCGGCGGCTCCACGATCGTGCTCGAAGACATCGTCGGCGTGTACGGCACCGCGCCGACCACGGCGCACGTGACGTTCGACGCGTCCGCGACGGGCCGCTACTCGGTGAAGAACTGCCCGGCCAGCACCGGCACCCAGTTCGGCGGCACGCTGCCTGGCTTGAACAACATCCCGAGCCTGCGGCCCGCCGCCGCGGTCACCTCGACCACGACGATCGCCAACACGGCCGCGCTGTCGACGCTGCAAACCGGCACCGTGCCCGCGAGCGACCCGCAGGTCGGCAGCGTGTACGAGGTTGAAGGCTACGGCGTGTACTCGACCAGCGGAACGCCGGCGATGACGTTCGCCGTGTACTGGGGCGGCACCGCCGGAACCCTCATCGCCTCCATCCCCGCGATCACCGCCCCGTCCGGTGTCACCAATGCCACGTTCAAATACCGAGCCAGGATCACGTTCCGGTCCTCGACCTCGGTCACCGCCGAACTGGATCTGCTGCTGGTCACCAACACCTCCACGGGAGCGGCCAGCCCGTACGCAGGCACCCCGACCGCGCCTACAGCCGTCACCACCAGCGCCAGCAGCGCGCTCGCGGTCGGGTTCACGTGGGGCACGGCGTCTGCGAGCAACACGATCTCGCTGCTCGGCGGCGCCGTCGCGAAGGCGGCGTGACATGGACGTGACACAGGGCCGGCCGGGCGTGTTCTCGTCGCTCTGGTACGACGAGACCGGCACCATGCTCACCGACCTCGCCTCGATCGCGTTCGGGCTGGTGGACTCCGGCGGCCACATCGTGCTGTCCCCCACCCCCACCGGCGTGGGCCACCCGGGTACGGGCGTGTACACCTACACCTGGCAGGCGCCTTCCGATCAGAGCCCCGGGGACTACGCCGCGATCTGGACCGGCACCGACGTGGACGGCTCTCCGGCGTTCAGCGACGAGGACTTCGAAGTCCTGGCCGCGAACCCCAACGTCTCCCCGCTCGGCTCGTGGGCCACCCTCGACGACGTCGCTACCTACACGGGGCTGACGGTCACGACGGCGCAGCTGATGCAGGCGCAGGCGCTCGTGGACATCTTCGCCGGCCGCACCTACGACGCGCAGCCCAGGACCGGCACCCGCGACCAGTATTGGCTCAAGCTCACAGTGGCGTTCCAGGCGGCGTGGCTGACGGCGCAGCCGGACCTGTTCCAGCGCATCGACCTGGCGGCGATCACGATGGGCAGCCGGGCGGTGGCGCTGAAGGACGACTCGCTGCGCATCGCGCCGCTGGCCGCGAAGGCGCTGTCGAAGGTCTCGTGGATGCGCGGGCGCAGCTTGCACGTGCAGTCCCCGTTCCAGGACTCCTTCGGCGGCCTGCTCAACCCGAACGCGGACTCGTCCGCGAACGACCTGGCGTTCCCGTGGTTCCCCGTCGGAACGTACGGGGGCTGACGTGTACGCACTGGCGACGACGAAAGTCACGATCCTGCGCGGCACCGACTACAACGACGCCGGCGACCTGATCGACACGCAGACCCCGTACAAGACGGGGATCATCGCGGCGCTGGTCGAGTCGAACGCGACGACGTGGGACGCCGCGACCCAGCAGCGGCGCACCGTGCGCCGCATCGACCTGACGCTGCCCTCGACCACGGACCTGCTCTCCAGCGACCAGATCCTCGACGAGGAAACCGGCTACGTGTACTCGGTCACGCAGCTGACACAGCCCAACGCGCCCGGTCTGACCCCGGACCTGACGGCAGTCCTGCAGCGTGTGACGAGCGTGACCAAATGAGCGTGCGCATCGAGATGGAACCGGACTGGCGCGAGGGCGTGTACGCGGGCACCGACCGGGTGTTCCTGGGGAAGCTTGGCCCGGCGATCGTTGAGGACGAGCGGCGCTACTGCCCGGTGGATACGGGGAACCTGCTGGAGCACTGTGAGCCACCGCGCCTGGGCGGCGAGGGCGGCCACGACCTGATCATCGAGAACTCGGCGGACTATCCCCGCTGGGTCGAGTTCGGGCACTGGACCCCTGCTGAGATCAACGGGCATCCGGCGCACCAGACGTGGGTGCCAGCGCAGCCGTTCATGCGCCCAGCGGTCTACCAGGAGCGCTCCGGATGAGCCTGCCGAACCGCCCCAACACCGACTTGGTGGTCCTCGCGTGGCTCGCGTCGATCCCCGGGCTGTCCGCCGACATGTGCGCCACCGCGCTGCCCGACCCGTCCGCGTGGTCGGCGGATGGGTTCGTGGTGGTCACCGGCGGTGTGGGCGGCACGATGCTCGACGTCCCGGCGAAGGCGCCCGTGGTGCAGATCGACTGCTACGCGACCGTGGCCAACTCGAACAAGCCGCCGTGGGGGGTCGCACACCGCCTGGCCGAGCACATCCGCGCCGAGACGTTCCAGCGCGACCGCGCCGTACGCGACCTGGAGATCACTGCGGGGCCGGTGACCTACTTCCCGGCGCGGGTCGCCTCGGCGCGGCTGGTGACGGAGCCGCGGCGCATGTACGGGGACCCGGCGGACTGGGCGCACGTGGGTTTCGACCTGCAACTGCTGTGGACCGAAATCGAGGCGACCTATTCATGAGCGGGAGGCGCGCGTGGCGATGAAGTCGGGCGGCGGCAAGTCGCCCATCAAGATCAAGGCCTCGAATGCGGGCAAGCTGCGCGCCGCCGCCGGGGCGAAGAAGGGCCGGCCGATCCCCGCCGCGAAGCTCGCCGCCCTGGCCAAGTCCAAAAACCCGGCCACGCGCCGCCGCGCCGTGTTCGCCCAAAACGCCCGCAAGTGGGCCAAGAAAGGCAGCAAGTAATGACCCTGCTCACCAACCTCGCCGCGCAGGTCCCCACCCCGGCGGGACTCGTGCCCACCTACACCTCGCTCGGCAGCAACAGCGGCCTGACGTTCCAGAACACCGGCCGCGAGTGGATCGAGGTCGTCACCACCGGCACCACGACCACGGTCACCGAGAAGATCGGGCGCCTCGTCCAAGGGCAGTCCGTGACTTCACCGACGACGGTCGTCGTGGCTACCACGCCCGCGCCGGTGAAGTTCGGGCCTTACCCCTCGGACTACAACCAGCCGAGTTCGAACACGGTCGAGTTGGATTTCTCGGCGAACACGGGCGTCTCGGTCGCCCTGTTTCGCATGCCGGGGGTGTCGTAGGCGGCTATATCTTCGTGAATTCGATATCGCGAGAGGAGGCACTGCAGTGATAGCAGAAGAAGATATCCCTGAAGTTATGAATGTTAGTAGCGAGAAGCGCCCGTGCATCACGTGTGGCGACCTTTTCCAGCCGTCGAGCAACCGCCAAAAATTCTGCTCATTTGAATGCCGCCATCCAGCGATGGTATGCCCTGGCTGTGGTTCTTCTTTCCGCACGCGTAACTGGCGTACACAATCTCGGTGCTCGAAAAAATGTGCCGTGTCGGTCCGCGACATGGTCCAGGTGCGCGCCCTGGTGAAGAACCCCTCGGGTGGACGACCTTCGACTGCGACTTGCTCAAAGTGCGGTCAGGCCTACGAACCGACGAGCAGTAGACAGAGGATCTGTTTCGAATGCACGCCCAGCAAGTCAGCGCGGGCCAGGTTGCGTCGATACGGCTTGTCCGAGAAGGAATGGGACGGGCTGGCCGCCCGGCATGACGGCCTCTGCTGGATCTGTCGGACGCAAAAAGCGACCTGCGTTGATCACGATCACAAAACCGGTCAGGTGCGGGGAGCATTATGCCGCGTCTGCAACATGGTCTTGCATTATGTGGAACGCCCCGACTGGTGGGATTCCGCGAAAACCTATCTCGAGGAGGTGATCTAACCACGATGGCCTCCACAAAGAAGTCCAGCGGGAAGCGCAAGTCCCCTGGACCGATGCATTCCAAGGCACAGTGGCGACAACCGCTTTCTATATGCAACAAAGAAGCCCTTCGCCAAAAAATGGGCTGAGCAGATCGTCGCCACCCGAGGCAAGAAGACCGGCTACCGCGCCCTCCCGGTCCGTAAAGGCGCCAGGAAGCGCTAGCCGCAGCAACACCCCGCACCACCCACGAGTCCCCGGTAGACGGGAACGAAACGGAGCAACACCGCCATGGGCAACCCGAATAACGTCGTGTCCGGCGTCGGCAAGTTCTACTACGGCGCGTTCGGCGCGCTCGAACCCGCCGACTCATCCATGTCCCCCTACACCGCGCCCGACCCTGCCGTGTGGACGGACGTCGGCGACACCAGCGGCGGGTTCGTGTGGGAGGACGACCTGCCGTCCACCGATCTGATCGTCGATCAGCGGCTGCGCCCGATCGGCGCGCGGTATGTCGCGGGCACCGCGATGACCACGATCACCGTCGCGATGGCCGAGGCCACGCTCGCGAACTACGCGATCATCATGAACAACCTGGTCACCTCGACATCCGGCACCGGGTGGGCGAAGCAGGAGGCGCAGGTCGGCGGCCTGCCCCCGGTGCCGCAGTACGGGGCGGTGCTGCTGGACGGCTGGGCGCCGGGCGGGTTCCGCCGCCGCCTGATCGGCCGTAAGGCCTTGTCGAAGCCGAAGGTGCAGAAGGCGTTCGTGCAGGACGGGAAGATCTCCACGCTCGCGGCGACGTGGACCCTCTACGAGGTGTCCGACTCGATCCCCGCGTGGGCCAACATCGACCAGACCGCGTGACGCCCATGACCACTACGAAAGCGAACGCCGCGCCCGCGACGGGCGACGAGGCGGGCGGCCCGGCCGAAGACCGGGTGCCGGGGTTCAAGGTCGCCGACACGATCTACACCTTCCCCGCGCACATCCCCGTCGGCTGGGGGCTGACCTACCTGCGGCTGCTCTACGCCTCCAGCTCCGACCACGCCCTGACGTGGGCGCTGATGAAGCTGCTCGGAAGCGAGCAGTACACGCGGCTCGAGGAGGACCCGGCGCTCACCCGCGACCACATGCCCGACATCGGCGCCGCACTGCGCGACGCCCTGCTGGGCGGACCGGAGGACCCAAAAGCCTGATCGAGCAGCGCGCCGCGCAAGTCGCCTGGGTCCTGGCCTACTGGCGGGATGTGGCCAGCGACTTCAGCCGCTTCCACCGGGTGCGCCCGATCGAGGGCAGCGACCTGTCGGGCCCGGAGTTCTTCGCGCTGGCCTACCGGCTGGAGGTGTACGGCGGCGCGGTCGCCCTCGCGGCCGCGCGGGCACGCGCGCAGCAGGACGGCCCGGCGGCGCAGGGACGCGGACAGGCGGCTGCGGAGATGAGTTTCGACGACTGGGTGGGCGCCAACCCGGCCCTGGTGATCCAGGCCGCGACCAGGATGGGAGGAGGTGACAGGGGTGCCTGAAGGGTTCAAAGCCGGTTCGGCGTGGATGGACGTCAAAGCGAACATCGACGAGGCCGACTGGAAGGCGAAGATCGCCGCAGCGGTCGAGGGCGCGAGCGCGGGATCCTCCCCCCGGATGGCCTCGGGCCTGTCCAAGGGGCTGCTGGACGCCAAGCCGGTATTGGAGCGCGACGCGGCCGACATCGGCAAAAGCGTCGGGGACGGGATCGTCCGCGGGGTCGCCGACGCCGAGGCGCCGATCATGGACGAGGCTGAACGCATCGGCAAAGGCCTCGGCGGCAAGGTCGGCACCGAGGCCGGCAAGGGGATCGACGCGGGCATCCAGGGCGCGATCCCGGCCGTGCGCGAAAGCGGCAGCAAAGTCGCCGACGAGGCCGCCACCGCCGTCACCACGCGCCTGCGCGACTCGCGCGGCCGGTTCATCTCCGCCGGCCAGACCGTCGGCGACGAGATCGGCAAGGGCATTGGCGACGAGATCGGCAAGGGAGTCGCCCCAGGCCTGGACGATCTCGATGAGGAGATCAAGGGCAAGGGCGAGAAGGCGGCCAAAGACGCCGGTCAGGGCATGTCCCCGCTGATCATCGCCGCACTCGCCGGAGCGGGCGCAATCGGCGGCTCGCTGCTGGCCGCCGGCCTGGGCACCGCCATGGTCGGCGTGACCGCACTAGTCCTCAAGCAGAACAAGGTCATCGCCGCCGACATGGCGCAGGTCGGCCACGATGCCGCCACCTCGATCGAACAGGCCGCTGCGCCGGCGACGGCTGAGTTGCATGCCGATCTGCTCGCAGTCGACAAGCAGGTGCGGGAACTAAGGCCCGACTTCAAGGAACTGTTCTCTGCCGCCGAACCCGACATCGCCACCGTCACCACGGGCCTAACCGGATTCGTCGGCGGCCTGCTGCCCGGGATGTCCAAGGCGCTCTCCACCAGCCAAGTGATCGTCACCGACTTCTCCAAGTCGCTGCCCGTGCTCGGCGCGGACGTCGGCGGATTCTTCACCGGGGTCGTGAACAACGCCAACGCTCAGGGAAGCGCGCTTGAGGCGACTCTCAACGCCGTGGGCAACACGATCCACACAGTCGGGTCGGTGATCGGGGCAGCGGGCACGGCCACCTCCGTGCCGCTGATCGGCCTCACCCATGTGATCAACGGGCTGGACGACGCCATGCGGGGCGTTTCTTCGCCTGCGGTCGTCGGCGGAGTCCTCGGCGCAGTCAGCGCGTTGAAATTGGACCCGAAAATCCAAAGCGGACTCCTGTCGGGAGCCGAAGGCCTTTCGAAACTGGCGGACAAGGCGGAGGAGTCCGGCGGACTGCTGGGCAAGATGCAGGGTGCTGCGTCCGGGGCGTCCGGGACGCTCGCGAAAATGGCCGGCGTGGTCGGCGGCCCGTGGGGCATCGCCATCGGCGCCGGTATCGGCCTGGCCTCCGGGCTGGCCGCCGCATTGTTCAACGCGGACGACGCCACCAAGGCCATCACGCTGAGCCAGGGCGATCTGGCCGCCGCTGTCGCGCAGGACGCCGGAAAGATCGGGCAGTCCACCTCCGCGTTCGTCGCGCAGCAGGCGCAGACGTCCGGTCTCGCCGACGAGGCCAAGAACGCCGGGGTTTCGCTCTCGCTGCTCACCGAGGCCGCCACCGGCAACAAGTCCGCCATGTCGCAACTGGCCGCGATCACCAGCCAGTCCAACGAGGTCTCACGCCAGCAGCAGGTGGCAACCTTGGCGTCGCTGACCGGGCAGACGCAACTGGGCCAGGCGAATCAGCAGACCGCGGTGGCCGTCAACACCCTGTACGGCTCCAGCGTGCAGATGGTCGGGGGCCAGAACCAGCTGAACCAGGCGATGTCGACCGGCAGCGTGCGCCTCGCGCAGGGCGCCGAAGCGTCGAACACCCTGACGGACTCGACGCAGCAGCTGCTCAACTCGGTCAAGGCGCAAACGCAGCAGGTCGCGGACGCGATCAACAAGCAGACCGCTTTGGACGCCGCGACGGCGGCGCTGAACAACACTACGAGCATTTTCAACGCCACGCTGGACGCCGAGTATCAGAAGCTCACGGAGAAAGCGCAGAGCACCGGCGACAACACGGTCGCGGCGCTGAACCTGGGCGACGGCCAGAGCCAACTGAACCAGCAGCTCGCCGCGTCCGTCGCCTCCTACCAACTGGCCGCGTCCGGCGGTTCGGCGTACGGGTCGGTATTGCAGGCGATGAACGACACCGAGAGCAGCCTGCTCACCTCCCAGGCATCGTTCACCATCGCGCTGGACGGCGTCAGCGCCGCCGTCAACGCCAACGGCGCGAGCCTCGATGACACGAACGTCAAGGGCGCGCGCAATGTCCAGGTGTTCGCGGGTATCGCGTCCTCCGCGCAGAAGGCCGCGATCGCGCTGTACCAGAGCGAGGTGTCCACGAAGGGCGCCTCCGCCGCGTACAGCGACGCGAACGGGAAGCTGCTCGCGGAGAAGAACGCGTTCATCGACGCGGCCGACAAGGCCGGGCTGAACAAGAAAAAAGTGCGCGAACTCGCAGACGAGTTGTATCAGCTGCCCAAGAACATCCCGATCAACGTCAACGCCAACACCGGTTCCGCGCAGCAGGCGGTCAAGCATCTGCTCAACGACATCAACAGCTCGTACGGCACGGTCCAGGTTTACGCGGTCACGCACAACATGCCGGGCGGGGGCGTCGATCTGACCGGCGGCGGCAAGGCGCTCGGCGCCGGGCGCGCGGGCGGCGGACCGGTCACGGCGGGCACTTTGACGCCGGTCGGAGAACACGGCGAAGAGACATTCCTGTCCGGCCAGGACGGCTATGTCCTGACCCACGGCCAGACCACCGCCATGCAATCGCGGCCGCAGGCCGCCGCAGCCGGGCCGCAGGTCGCGTTCAACTACTACGGCCCGCAAGCCCCCGGACCCGAACAGCAGGCGCAGATGATGCGGCAACTCGCGGCGGCCCTGTCATGACCAACGCCTACCGCGCCGGAGCCACCGCCAGCCTGCAACTGTGGTTCTACAACGACGACACCGGGATCCTGACCGACCCGGCCGCCGTCCAGGCCGACATCACCTACGGCTCCGCCACATCCGCGCCCGGGGACTCCAGCCACGACGTGGCCGGCGGCGGGCCGTTCACCTACCAGGGCGCCCCCGCCGCCACTGCGGGGCAGGTGTGGCGGGTCACCACCGGGATCTACCAGCTCGACTGGCCCGTGCCCTACGCCATCGACTCCGGGGTGTACGTCGCCAACTGGGCGATCACTTTTGGCGGCGACCTGATCGGCGCCACCGAGAACTTCGATGTCACCGGCGCCTACGGGCTCGGCCGCGCCGCGGCGGCGCCCGTGGACGTCGGGCCCTGGCGTGACTCCATCACCGCCCCGGACGGCACCGTGATCCAGTTCGGCGCGATCGACACCGACCCGGGCACCGCCGGGGTCGCATGGGTGCGCGACTCGCTGGCCGGGGTGGGCGGCGCGGGCACCTCCGGGCAGGTCGTGCAGCGCTCCAGTGACCACGGCGGCTACGCCGTCCCCCAGTTCTACGCTCCCGCCCTCTACACCCTGACCTGCCACGCCACCGCACCCACCCAGGCTTTGCGCGACGCGGCGCGGGCGAAACTGCAGCGCGCCGTCGTCGTCGGCGGCGCGGCCGGAGACATGGCCACCTACGTCTTCGACGAACCCGTGCCCAAACAATCCCTGGTGCGCCGCTCCGGGCCGATCGCCGAGACCTACCCCAACCTCGGGGAGGTCGTCTTCACCATCGGCCTGGTCGCCCCCGACCCGCGCCGCTACGCCGCCGCCCTGCAATCGGCCACCGTGCAGGCCGCCGTCACCCTCAATGGCGTCACCCCGCCGCTGACCCCGCCCGTCGCGATGCCCGCCAACGGGCTGCCCGCCGTAGTCGGCGCCACCAACGGCGGCAACTTCGAAACCCGCCCCGTCGTGCAGATCAACGGCCCCATCCAGAACCCCTCGCTCACCCTGCTCGACACCGGCCAAGTTGTCTCGTTCACCGGTGTGGCCCTCGCCGCAGGGCAGCAGCTGATCGTCGACTTCGACCAGCGCCAGGCCACTCTCAACGGGGCGCTGCAACCCGCCGACATCTCCTCCGCCTGGTGGGTGCTGCCCCCCGGCGCCTTCACGGTCCGCCTCGGCGGCATCGCGTCCTCCGGCTCCGGCATGACCGTGCAATGGAGGGACGCCTACATCTGATGACCACTTACCCGATCACCGGAGAGTACTGATGGCCACGTCCGCGACCCTGCGCCAGCCGCCGTGGCTCGACGGCGTCACCTTCGCCAGCCAGGACGCCCGCCTCGCCACCGTCGGCGGGCTGCTGGCGTCGGCCGGTTCCTCCGGCACCACCGGCATCGCCGCACGCCCCGGCGTGCGGCCGGGCGTCGGCTCACCGCTGCTGGTTTCGGCCTCCAGCGGCATGAACATCACCGTCAACAACGGTGTCGCGTTCGTGCAGGGCAGCGCGGCGCTGGACTCCGGGCTGTGGGCGCTGGTCCTGGACACCGTCACCACCCTGACCGTCACCGCGGCCGACCCGTCCAGCCCCCGCATCGACAACGTGTGCCTCACGGTCGTGGACAACGGCAACAACACCTCCACGTTCGTTGTGCAGATCCAGGCCGGCACCCCCGCCTCGAGCCCTGCCGCGCCGGCGCTGCCGGGCAACTCGCTGCTGCTGGCCACGATCCAGGTCAACGCCGGGGCCACATCCATCACCGGCGGCAACATCACCGACCAGCGGCTGTTCACCGCCGCCCTCGGCGGGATCCTGCGCTGCGCATCCCCCGCGCAATACCCGGGCTCCGGGCCCGAGAGCCAGTACCTGCACGACGACTCAACGCACCGGCTGCGGCGCCTGAACGGCTCCGGCGGCACCGTGCCGCCGCAGGTCGCCCCGTTCGCCGCGGTGTCCGCGAAAGTCACCAGCCCGGTCACGTGCACGTCGAACACGGTCAAGCAACTGGTGGCGAGCGTGACCGTGACCGTCGACGGCGCGACGCAGGTGAAGGTGAACGCGTCGTGGCCGTACATCGCCGCGCTGAGCGCGAGCGTGGGCGACGAGGTGATGATGCTGCTGTGGCGCGACTCCACGCAGATCAAGTCGCTGCTGCAGTTCCGGGCGCAGAGCGCGAACGTGAACATGGACGGGCACGCGATCGAGGCCGTGGAGACACCCCCGGCGGGCACGCACACCTACGCGCTGTACATGCTGAACTTCTCCGCCGCCAAATCTTTCGAGATGTACGCCGACTCCGGCCAGCCGATCGACCTGATCGCCGAGCCGGCGCCGCTGTGAGCCGAACGTGACCGAATACCGGTATGTCAGCACCGACGTGGTCACCGGGCGGCTGCTCGCGGACGAACTGCCGCTGCACGTGCAGGGCTTCGCGCGGCAGATCGGGCAGGAGACGCCGCTGGCCGGGTATATGGACCTGACTGCGGCCACCGCGAGGCTGCTGCCGGCGTTGGAGACGCGGCGCACGCTGCTGTGGGTGCTTGAGGACGGCTACCCGGTGTGGGTGGGGGTGCTGTGGGACGAGCCGACCGCCTCGATCCTGCCCAAGCAGTACCAGATCCAGGCCAAGACCCTCGAATCGCTGTTCGCGCGCCGCCGCATCCGCGACAACCTCTCGTACCGGAACCTGGACTACTGCGACGTGTGGCGCGCGCTGCTTCGCTACGCCACCGACCCGGTGCTCAAGGGCCCGCAGGCGGCGGTCGCCGGCCTCTCGCCGCAGGACACCCAGATCGGTGCGACGCTGACCACCTCCTATGCTGCCGGGGATTTGAAGGACGTGGCGGGCGCATTGAGCGACTTGGAGACCGCGGGGGATTTCGAGGCGACGTTCGAACCGGTGCTCGACGGATCCGGGGGCCTGGCGATCGTCGCGCGCGTGGGGGCGAGCCTGGGGCAGCCGTACCAGAACACGGGGCTGCGCCTGCAGTACCCGGGGAATCTGGTGGACTACGGCTGGCCGCGGATGGGGAGCCAAGGCGCGAACTTCGTGATCGCCACCGCGCCGACGTCCGGCGCGGGGACATGGACCTCCGGGTATGGCGCGGGCCACGGCGTGGACGAGGCGGACCTGGCGGCGGGATATCCGCTGTTGGAGAGCGCGGTGCAGTACAACGGGGCGGCGATCATGTCGCAGGCGCAGATCGACGCCTACGCGGACGGACATCTGGGGGTGACGGGGCACAGCCCGTGCGTGCCGCCGATCGTGATCGACGCCTCCGCGCCCTCCGCCCCGGCGATCAAGGCGCTGGGTTTGGGGGATCAGGCGGCGCTGGCGGCGACCAGCGAGCGGCACCCGGCCAGGGCGGACGGCTCCCCGGGCTTGCAGGCGCTGGTGCGGATCATCGGCTGGCAGGTCACGCCCCCGGACCAGGGCCAGGACGGGAAGATCACGCTGACGGTGGGGGATGTGGCGGCGTGACCCGGTATCCGACGCCGCTGGAGCAGCAGCTGGCCAAGACGATCCGGGACCTGCGCGAGCGCATCACGGTGCTCGAGCAGCGCACCAACACGCTCGGGACGGGCAGCGGCGGCGCTGCGGCGTTCCCGTCGGTGACGGTCACGGGCGCGAACGGCACGCTCGCGCTCGCGCCGAATCCGTCGCTGCCCTCCCCGGGCACGTCGAGCCCCGCGATGATTTTCAGCGACGGGCAGGGGTCGAGCGCGTCCGCGCCGCAGCTCTACAGCCGCGAGGTGACTGCGGGGGCGAATCAGCCGTTCGAGGAGATGGTGCTGGCCGGGCCGCGTTCGTCGGCGGATGCGCAGCTGTCGGCGGCGTCGGTGCTGCTGGACGGCGGGGGAACGGGGGCGAATGCGGCCCGCGGGTCGCTGGGCTGGGCGCAGAACGTGGGGACGGCGGCGCTGACGAACCTGGTGTGGGATCAGTGGGGGGTGACGGCGCAGCAGCCCGCGTCCGGGTCGGCGGTGTCCGGGGGTGCGCTGGTGACGGGTTCGGCGCTGCAGAACGACGTGGTCCCGGCGTCGGGTTCGGCGGCGAAGTTCGTGCGGATGGGCGCGTTCTCGGGCACGACGGACGGGTCGGGCAATCTCGCGGTGTCCGGCCTGGCGCTGGGGTTCACCCCGTCGGGGGTGCTGGTGTGCCGCAACGGGGGCACGGGCCCGGCGGGGGTGGTGTGCAAGTCGGCGTCGTCGCTGTCGTCGGCCGGGTTCAGCACGTACTGGGACAACGGGGGCGCGGCGTATGCGAGCAGCGCGGTGGCCGGCTGGTTCCTCGTGTTCGGCTAGCCGGAGCCGCTACGCGCCGCTCGGGGCCTGGCTGGATGCCAGGTACGCCGAGACGCTTGGCCACTGCCAGTGCTGTAGCGGATCATCGACCATGACATCGTCTTGGCTCCACGGGAACGCGTTCGGGCCGGTTAGGCGCCAGAAGGTCACTTCGGTCCGTTCGGGGTCGGCGGTGGAGATGATCGCGTAGTAGGCGTCGCGGTCCGCCGCGAGGCGGGTGTCGGTGCCGGACGGGTACGGCGGGCTGGCGGTGTGCGAGTGGTAGATGACGATCGGGTCTTCGCCGCGCGCGTCCATCTGCCGGTAGGCGGCCATCTGCTCGGTGGGGTCGAACTGGAACGCGGTGGCCGACTCCAGGGCGTTGCGCATGCGCAGCAGCCGCGTCGGTCGGTCGCCGCCCGCCGGTCCGGCGATGATGCCGCAGGCCTCGACCGGGTGCTGCTCGCGGGCATGCGCGATCATCTCGCCAACCAGAGAGCTACTGAGGATCAGCACGCTTCGCCCGCTCGTCCGCGCGCCACGCCTGCGGGTCGTGCTTGTGCTCGCGGTCCGGCATCACGACCGGCCTGCCGCCGATGTCGTAGCCGATCACCGTTCCGGGCCGCAGGTGGTCGTTGCCCCTCGACGGGCCGCCGCAGTCCGCGCATACGTCGCCCTCGTGGCGCCCGTGCGCGCACCGGTCCAGATCGGCGAGCACCGCGACCAGAGCGGCGTCGCGCTGCGCCTGCTCCGGCGCCTGCGCGGTGCGTTCCAGTGCCTGTTCGGCGCCCGCGATGGCGGCGGTGACGTGGGCGTGCAGCGGCGAGTACATGACGGTTGCGGCCATGTGCAGTGCGGCGTTGGCTTCGGCGTGCGCGGCGAGGTGGGTTCGCGCGGCCACGAGGGCGATGCGGGTTTTCTCCAGTTCGCGGCGCAGATCGGTGATGACGTAGGCGGTCATGGGCATCTATTCCTCGGTTGTTGTGCCGCCGACACGCCGGATGACCATAATCAGATCCTTGCGTCGCAGCGGTTCGGCCGGGCCGCGCACGATCAGCGAATCGCCGTCGTCGGACACGGATTGCACCATCGCCGAGTGCACATCCCCGTCGTCGAGACTCACATGCAGCAGGTCCCCCAGGCGCGGCGGACGGTAGCCGCAGGCGTGCGCCGTGGGCGCGGGAAGGTCGAGCACGGCTAAATTGTCCACCGTCAGCGGCCTACTCGGACGCCCGGCGCGCACTCGATCTTCCAGTCGCGGCCACGGCTCGTCATGACGACCACGTGTACCGTGCCGCAGTCCCCGCACCGCCAGCGCGTACCGAGCGGCAGCAGTCGCAGCGGCGCGCCCGCATGCGATGTGACCGGGGGCAGCAGGCACGCGATGTGCGACGGATCGTCGGTGTACGCCTCGTCCGGCAGCGGATAGCCCGTGAGCGGCGGCACTGGGAGCGCCTGCTCGGGCGTCAATGCCCAGGGCCCGACGCGTTCGACCGGCTGATCGGTGTTCTCGCTCACCGCTCGCGCCACCACCAGACGCTGCGGCTCAACAACTCCACCTTGAGCTCGTCGTTCTCGTCAAGGTCCGGGTCGGCGTCGTTGAGTTGCGACTGCAGGCACGGGAAGGCCTCGACGCCCTCCGGTTTGAGCATCACGCAGCCCTGATCCAGCACGGAAACGCTCGACACGACGGCCGCCGTGCGCTCATACCAGACCTTGCGCCCGAGTAGTTGTTCGGCGGCGCGCTGTCCGTCGTTCCAGTTGATCGCGTCATGATCGAGCAGTCGCTGCACGGTGCGCCGGATCGTCAGCAGATCTTCGAGCACGTCGTGGCAGAAGCCCTCCCACACCTGCTCCCGGTTGATCGCGATCGTCCACCGGCCGTCCTTGCGGATCTCGTCGCGGCCCTTCCACTCATTGACCTCGCGCCGGTTCCAGGTCCGGTACCCGATGTCCACCTGGTGATGATGGCCGTCGAAGCGGGACCAGTGCGCGCCGTCTCCGCTGGTATCCGCCCACCACCAGTTGCGTTCACGATTCAGTTCGTCGGCGAGGCCGAGGCGCAGTGGGAGGGGTTCGTCTCCCGTGCCGAGCGTCGTGATGTTCCTGCCGCCGTGCGACAGCCCGTCGGGCACGTAGTGGTTGTTGCGGTCGCGGGCTGTGGTCATCGCACGCGGCTCCCGTCGCGGTAGTGGGCGTTCCGGTCGCGCGCGGCGGCGTCCAGGCGCTGCTCGATGAGCGCCCACGGATCGGGGAGCACGTCTTCGATCATTTCGTCCGCCATGGTGCAGGTGAGCTTGCCTTCGAGGTAGTGCTTGGAGAAGTGCACCTCGCGCGGGTCGATCTGCTTCCTGCGGACGCCCGGGTCGACCGGCGCACGGTAGGCGCTCATCTCGCCGCACCTGATCGATTCGCCGTGCGGAAGGTCAAGCAGTTGCCTGCGCGTGGGTCTCTCGGCCGGTTGTCGGCTCACTCGTTGACCTCGTTACGGAAGGACATGCGCCGGTCCTGCTCGGTGCCCAGCTCCCGCGCGAGGTAGGGGTTCTGGCCGAAACCGTGGGACGGGGCAAAGGGCTTGTCGTCGTCGATCTGGAAGAACTCCATCGTTTCGTGTAGTTCCACCAGGGACACCTGCTCGAGCAGCCAGCGGCGCCACGAGCGTTCGTCGTACGCGGCGGCCGGGACGATCATGTAGTGGTTGACGCGGTAGCCGGTCTGCTCCGGGTGGTAGCTGTTCACGCCCAGCGTCGTGATGATCAGCGTCAGCCCGGTGCTGCCCTGGCCCCGGTCGATGTCGGCCAGCCTGAACAGCCAGCCTTTGCGGTACGTCAGGCGCTCGACGAGACTCGCGAGGATGCGGGGGAACGGTGCCTGCTGGCTCATCGGCGGCGGCTCGTGCTGCACGGCCTCGGCCTCGCTCATACCGCCACCCATCGTCCCTCTCGAATGAATCCGTGATGCTGGCAGGTCGGGCACAGCAGCGACGGCGAAATCGTCAGCGGATCCTCGCTGACCAGCTCGTGCTTGCTGCGCGGCAGATGACCTTCGACGTTGGTGAACCCGAGCCAGCCGCCGCACCACTGCCCGCGCTGCGAGTCCCAGTGCCAGGTGTGCAGGCCGATGCGTCGGCCGGTGCCGCGCTCGGTCTCCCAGTCGGCGTACTCGTCGGAGCCGATGGCGAACACGGTCTCGTTGCCCGGCCAGGTGTTCGGCGGCTCGGCGCGGCCGGGCGTGCTCACGGCTGCTCCCGGACCACGGGGCGCGCCGCGACCGCCGCTACCGGATGTGCCTGCTCGACCATGTGCGCCAGGCGCGCGTCCTGGATCTCGTCCCAATGCTGCGACACCCACGCGGGGAAGTCTGGGTGCTCCGGCCGCAGCCAGTGCGCCTCGCTGGACGCCCTGCTCACGGCGTCCTGTAGCTCGTTGAGTGCGACGCGCATCTCAGCCAGGTCTCCGCGCAGCCCGGCTACCTGTTCCTGTTCGGCTGCGAGCGCGCAGGTTGCAAAAGCCAGATTGTGTTGTTCAGCCGCCAGCCGCTCGCGGTACCAGTCGATCACGCGCCGCGCGTCCGCCTGCACCGGCGCCTCGCCCGCCATTAGGCGTCGGCCTTCTCGATCGCGCGGGCCGTGTTGCCGGCGTTGCGGCCCATGCGCGCACGCTCGTCGGCTTCGCGGGCTAGGCGCAGGATTGCCCGGTTCCAGTCGTGCAGCCGCTCGCCGGGGATCAGGATTCCGTTGCGGTTGGGCCACAGCAGCCTGCGCAGCGGGTCGCGGTCGGTGGCGATGATCGCCTGGCGCGCGGCCATCGCGGCGAGTGTCCGGTCGATCAGCGGCTGTTCGTCGCGCACGTCGGCGGCGAGGGGGAAGAGGTGCACGTCGATGCGGCGGGGCGCGGTATCGGTCACGAGCCGGTCGCCGAGGCGCCACAGAGGGTCGGAGGCGTTCACGGGGAACCCGGGCGCGTAGAGGGTGAGGTCGGGCCGGGAGAGGCAGGCGCGCATGATCTCGCCTTGGATGTGGCGCAGGTCGGGCGCTTCGGCGGGTGTGCCCGTCCAGGCAATGATGATCATGCGTACCCCTCTGCCGTGACCACCGCTTAAGGTACCATCCGTACATAGTCACAACGCCTCACTAATCGGGAGTGCGCATGTCGCTCAAGACCCTCGTGGACGAGGCCATCGCCGAGATCGAGAAGCTGCTCACGCACACCGATCCCAACGTCACGGCGCAGGCCCAAACCGTCGCGGGCAAACTGGACCAGATCAAGACACAGGCCATCGCCGACGCCGAGAAGCTGGGCTCCGAGGCGGTCGCCGACGGCAAGGCGCTGCTGACCGAAGCCGGGCGCGATGCGGGCGCGATCGTCTCCGGCGCCACCGGCAGCGCCCCGGCAGCGCCCGCGAAGTGAGCGCGGTCCGGCGGGAGCTCGCCAAGATCCGCGCATTGCTCGACCTGGCCGGGGATGTGCAAACCGAACTGCGCCGCCACTTCGAGCGCCTCGAACACAAGATCCGGGACCGCTGCTGCGAGCACCGGTGCGGCAGCGAACCGACGCACATCACCCTGACCGCCAGCACATACCCGGAAGGCCCGCCCATGAGCAGCTACCCACTCAGCGTCCCCGTCTACTTCGCCGCCGTCGTCGAGAACGCCGAGCAGGTACAGATCACCGACGAGGTGACGTGGTCCGCGAGCGCAGGCACCGTCACCGCCGACCCGTCCAACCCGCTGTGGGCGACCCTGGAGAACGCGCCGGCCGGGGACGTGACCGTGACGGTGACCACCAGCAACGGCATCGCGGCCGAGGACACGGTCACGATCGTGGACAACACCCCGGCGTCGGTCGCACTGAGCGACTCCGCGGCCCCGAACACGCCCGCCGCCTGACATGAAGATCGCCGCGTGGGCCGCCGTCGTGTTGTTCGCCGTCGCGTTCGTGGCCGCAGCGCTCCAGACGCCCCGAGCGCACCAGACGTACTGGGCCGTGTTCGTCGCGGCCGGCCTCACCGCGTTCGCCCTGGCGTTCGCGCTCAGTGTCTCCCATGTCGCGATTACGTAAGGCGGCCAGCATGCGTGACAGCCTGAACGTCAAAGGCGGTCGTGCCGAGGAATTCCGGTACGAGGTCACATTCACTACCGACAAGACCCCCGAAGTGGTCACAGCGACCGGCACGGAGGAAATCGACGGCTGGACCTACTTCTGGGACGTATCTGGCGGCTGGGGGCTCAAGGTGCAGTCCGGGGTAATCCACCACATCACGCGGGGAACGCCAACCACGACCAGCCAAGCGCGCGGCTAACGACCGAGCGCAAACGGGCCACTGCCGACATCCGGTGGTGGCCCTTCGCGTAGAAAGCAGGCCGACCCGCATGAGCAGATACCCCGGCGCCACTTGGCGCGGACCCGTACCCAACGTGGGCGGCGCCATGACCGAGTACCGCCTCTTCGTCATCCACATCCAGGACGGCAGCGAGGCGGGCAGCGACGCCTGGATCCACAACCCCGCCGCGCAGGTCTCAGCGCACTTCGGCAACCCCAAAACCGGCAAACCCGACCAGTGGGTCGACACCAGCCAAGTGGCGTGGGCCGAAGCCGCCTACAACGGGGTGGGCATCTCGATCGAGAACGAAGGCCACTCAGGCGACAGCCTGACCGCCTCACAGATAGAGAACGCCGCGCAGATCCTCGCCTGGGTCCATGGCGTGCACGGCACCAAGCTGCAAGTCACCGACGACCCGCGCGGCGAGGGCGTCATCGGGCACGGACTGCTGGGCGCGGCGGGCGGCGGCCACTACGACTGCCCCGGGGCGCCGATCCTGACCCAGCGCCAGGCGATCGTGAACCGCGCGACCCAGATCGTCGCAGCCAAATCCACCCCGACCCACACCGCCACAGCCCACCGGGAGAACGACATGCACGTCGACCTGCAGCCCAACAAGCCCGTGGTGTTCACCAACCCCGGCGCGGTCACCATGCAGACCGCAACACTGCTGCTCGCCAGCGACTTCGCCGACGCCGTGGTGCGTGTCGCGCTGTTCGACATCAAAACCGGATGGGCAGTCGCCACGCACCCGGCGGGCCGCGTCGCCGGAGCCTTGAAGATCCCGCTGCCGCCGCAGATCAACAAGGTCTCCCTGCTGCTGGAGTCCGGCTCCGGGATCGTCGGGGCGGACGTGCTGGCGTGACGGTCGGCTCGGTGTTCCGTTCGCTGCGCGCGGACCTGGCGCTCGAAGCCGCGCACCACCACTGGCCCGCGCAGGCCTGGCGCCTGGGGCGCGTGTTCGCGTACACCCTCGGCGCGCAGCTGCTGGCCACCGGCGGGCACATCACCGGCTGGTCCGGCCTGTGGTCGCTGCTGGCCGGCGTCACCGAATCCGCGTACCGGCAGTTGCAAAAGACGATGCCCGTGCCCGTCGTGCGGCGCGTCGTGAACGAGCACGAGGACGCGCTCGCCGCGCCCGCCCGCACCGACACGTAACACCCCGCGCACGTCGGCCCCAGACCCCGGTCGACCAGAAGGGCCGCACCATGGCCGACGAACCCCTTACCAACCGCGAGATCCTCGGCAAATTCGAGGACGTGCGCAGAGACCAGTCCGCGATCGACACCCGCGTGAACACCCTCGCCCAGTCCACCGTGTCCGTCGACTCGTGGACGCGGGAGAACAGCCACCTGGCGAAAGACATCGCGGAGGTGGACGCGCACTGCGAGGAACGCCACCAGATCGTCATGGCGGCGCTCGCGGACGTGAAGAAGTCCGTCAGCCAGCGCTCCGAGATCACCTGGCAGCGGGTGCTGGGGATCGCGAGCATCCTGGCGGTGCTCGCCGCCGCCTGGTACACCGCCGTCCATCAGGGAGGTCATTGACGATGCAGGGCCGGTTCTCGCCGCGCTGGTGGCCCGTCGCGTGGCTGCTGTGCGGCGTGCTGGGCCTCGGCCTGGTGGTGTTCCTGCTGCTGGGGCAGAAAGCGGACGGCCGCAAGATCGACGCGCAGGGCGCGGCGGTGGAGGGTCTCGCCGCGGCGGTTGCTTCCGCCAGGGCGCAGATCATCTCGCTGGGCGCCACGCCGAACGTGCCGCCGCCGGCAGCCGTGGTCTCGGGTGTCGCGGGCCCTCAGGGTGTTCGGGGTCCGGGGCCGTCGGACGCGCAGGTGCAGCTCGCGGTCGACGGGTACCTGGCCGCGAACCCGCCAACCGGGAGGGTTTCCGCCGCGCAGGTCGAGGCCGATGTCGCGAGTTATCTGTCGGCGCACCCGCCCGCGCCGGGCAGAGATGCGACGGCGGCGCAGATCGACGCTTCGGTGGCCGCGTACATGGCCGCGCACCCCGCGCCCAGCGGTCCACCCGGTAGCCCGGGAGAAAATGGACAAGACGGAAAACAGGGGAATCCAGGTGTAGATGGCGCCCCCGGCAGCCCCCCCGCGGGCTGGGCCTTCGAGGTTAATGGTGTGACGTATGAGTGCGTACCCGACAACGGGACGCCGGCGCCTCATTACACCTGCCCGCCGACATCCACGGCATCTGCGTCAGCCTCCGCTTCCCCATCGCAGACACTAACGTCATCAGCGATACCATCGGCCGGGACTTCCCCGCTTGCCCCGAGCGTTCCTGCGGCATCCTCGGCGACAGCGTCGGCTCCAATGGTGAAGAACGGCACCCCGAAGCCCACTCCTAAACGATGGGTTGACTTGCTGTTCGGGGTGCCGTTCTATCGGCGAGGCATGTGACGTGTTATTTGACGTGCTTCCAACTCTTGCGCAACACGACGGCATCGATCGTCGTTGGTGCGACATCGAGTTCACGGGCGATTGCCGTCTTGCTCATCGTCCCAGAATCGAACTGCTGGCGAGCCCACTGCACTTTGTCTACGGTCAGTTTGGCCGACGGCACCTTCTCGCCAACCAGCGTCGCGGCGCGCTGCCGACGCACGGCGTCGGCGTTGTTGTCGGAATACGTCCCGGCAACCAGGTGGGACGGGTTCACGCAGCGCCTGTTATCGCACATGTGGCGGATGATCTGCCCCTCGGGAATCGGCAGTGCATGATGCCACTCCCAGGCGATTCGATGGGCGCGCAAGGTGTGGTGCTTGATCGTGAAGATCCCGTATCCGCCCTCATTGATCTTCCCTGTCCAGTTCCAACAGCCACCTTCGCCCGTCTTGTCCACCTTGAGGGCGAAGCGCCGTTCGGTGCTGATGGGCGTGTAAGCGCCCCCTATAGCAGCCATTCAGACCCCTTCAGTCCAGTAGGCTCCATTCTATCCGGTTGGCGCGTGCCGAGGTGCCGTTCGTGCTGCTCAAGACAGGTAAGCTCCGTCACCCCCGTCACGCTCACCGCCATGCGGGGACTCGTGAATCCGCCCGCCGTCTCGACGCCCACGGCTACAACCGCCCCAGCGCACCATCCCCCGCCCCCGCGCCGCGCTCCGCACTGTGGCCGCTGCAGCTCGTGCCGCTGCCGCGCCGCACGCCCTAGACGCAGGGAGCGCCATGCCTCAGCCGCAGCGCGAGATCGACATCCTGCGCGTCTACACCGACGCCGCGATCCAGCACGCCGCGAACGTCGCCGCGATCTCCCTGGCGGCGGCGGAGAAACTGACGGGGCAGCGTTTCGCGGACCAGCAGATCGCGGTGAGCGCCGCGTTCGCCGCGCAGAAGGAGGCGATCGCCGCGGCGTTGGCGGCGCAGGAGAAGGCCGTGGCGAAGGCGGAGGTCGCGTCGGGCGAGAGGTTCGCGGCGGTGAACGAGTTCCGGGGGCAGTTGAACGATCAGGTTCTGACGTTTATGACGAAGGTCGAAGGCCTGCTGCAGATCAAGGCGGTGTCGGATCGGGTGGAGGTGGTCGCGACTCAGCTCGCGGCGCTGACGACCCGGATGGATACGAGCCAGGGGCGTAGCAGCGGGTTGAACGCGGGGTGGGTGATTCTGGTGGGCGCGGTCGCGACGCTGGGTGTGATCGTCACGCTTCTGCTGAGGCTGCACTGACGGCGTAGGCCAGTCCGTTTTTGTGCACGGTGCCCGCGTTGGTCATGCGCACCAGTTCCACGGTGGTGGTGCGCCGCGGCAGGCCGGTGGCGGCGGCGATGTCCTGTGGTGAGCCGGGTCCGTGTTCGCGCAGGTACGCGAGGATGATCTCGGCGGGCTGCGGTTCGGGTTCGTCTTCGTCAACGCCCCCGTCCTCGTCGGCGCGTTCGGCCTGTTCATCGGCGGTGAAGGTGTCGACCGCCTGGAGTGCGGCGCCGAAGGCTTCACCCCATTGCGCTTGCCGCTCTTGGGTCTTCTCGACGGTCTCGAGCGCGTCTTCCTCGATCATTTCGCTGACCCTGAGGCCGTCGCCGCCGAGGATGACGGGCACCTTGTCGCGGCGCGCGAGCCGGTCGGCGGCTTGGGCGAGTCGCTCGGGCTCGACGGGGCCGTCGAAGGAGAGCACGACGTACGGAGTTCCGGGTAGGCGCAGGACGGCCTCGGCGTGGGTGACGGCGGCCATGTCGCACTTGGCCTGGGCGGTCTTCGCCGCAGCGGGGTCGGTTTTCGTGTCGGCGGCGCGCGGCATGACTGCTCCCGGGCTGGGCGGTTGATGGGATCACGGTACCGCGCGGTGGGCGGGGCGAATGAGTGTCACGATGGACGACATGACGCAGCCCACCCCACAGGAACGCTGGGACGCCGCAGGCAAAGCCAAGGACGGGTTCGAGGCGTACGACCTGCTCTACAGCGCGTGGCCCGAAATCCCCGCGCCGCGACTGTTCGCCCTCGAACGCGACACTGATGTGTCCGGGATTTCCGGCACAGGCCGAGTCGCCGACGGCGTGCTGTGGCCGGACGGCACCGTCACGGTCCGCTGGCGCGGGCAGCGGCCCTCGACGGTGAATTGGAACAGCATCGAGGACGTGGCCGCGATCAACGGGCACGGCGGAGCGACCCGCATCGTGTTCGCTGCACCGGCCGATCCCAGGTTCCGCAGCCGGACGCAAGAGCCAGTTGAAGTCGATGACGAGACGCGTCTCGCGGTTGCGTTCATGGAGTTCTGTCAGGCGGCGCAACGCCGCGGCGACGCACCCCCGGACGTGCACCAGTTCACTGCAGCCTGGGAGGCCAATGGCCGCCAGTGGGTCAAGCGGCTATGAACGGTACCCAGTCAGATAGGTACGTGGCCATGCTCACCGAAGACGGCGCGTACAGCGGCCTGCACAAGTGCGACAAGCCCGACTGCTTCCGGCAGGTGAAAACCGGCGTCGCCTACTGCTGCCACCCGTGTTCCACGGCCGCAGCGGGCCGCTACGAGATCCACGAACACGGCGACGGGTGTGAGCAGCGCCACGAACAGCGCGGCCCGTGGCTCACCTCGGTGCAGGCAATGGAGCGGCTGCTCGACGAGGCTGCGGCGCGCCGACGCGAGCAGCCCTGGTGCGCCCGCGAGTTCGGGGCCATCGGTGACGCGACCATCGACGGTGGGAGGATCACGTACCGTGGCTGAGGTCATCCTGCGCCTGCGCGTTCTCGACCACTCCGGCGTACGCGTCGGTGGTGCGCCGCTCAACGACACCTGGTGGCAGCGCGCCATCGACACCGCGCACCTACCAGGCGTCGGCGACGACGTGCAACTGTGGGGTGAACATGACGGCCCGCTCGTGCCGGTGAAACGTCGCTGGTGGCGCCCGGACGGCGCGGTCGCGGTCGAGGTTGTCCAGATGATCTTCGACTCAGCCACCCGCGCCGATCCGGTGGGCGATGACGGGCGGCTGATGTGGCTGCCATGGAACTCCGCGCGGGGCAATCCGGCCGAACTGCTGCGCGCGGCGGGATGGGAGTGTCTCACCGATGACTGAGCCGGTCAACAGCGACACGATCCTGATCGACGGCCCCATGGCTGGGCACTCCCGCGCGATCCCGCAAGAGTGCAAGTACTCCTACGCGATCGTCATACCCCAGCCGTTCAGCATCGCCGCGTTCGACCCAGAGAAGGCAGTCACGGTCACCGATGATGTCGTGTACTACCAGCTGCGCACCATCACCTACACGGATCAGCTAGGCCTGCTGCGGCCCGTCCGGATCGGCTGGAGCGAGAGCGCGCACCGGGGCGAGCGGAACCTGCTCGAGCACGTCCCGACCGGGCTCGCCGAACAAGGCGTCATCCCCTGGGAATACGTCCCGCACACAGCCCTCGACCGCATGGCGAGGGTCTCACTTCTCGAATACGGCGACGCGACCAAGGACTGCGCGATCACCGTCACCGACCCGTACGCCTCCTGTGTCGCCGACCTCGAAGCGGTCTGCGCCTGCGGGTGGCGAACCGAACGCGTCGCATTGGACCGGCGTTCCTGGCTGGTGCGCGCCGCCTACCGGCATGCGCTCGGGCAGGACGCGCGGCGGGAACGCTTCAAGCAGCCGATCCGGCTCGTGGCCGCGGGCAGCGGCGGCCGGCCGGACTGCTATGGCGGGATCGCCGAGGACGAGTTCAACGAGCGCCTCTACGGCAAGTGTCGGCGTTGCGGGTGGCAGACCGAGTGGGTCGAGTACTTCCGCGCAGGGCCGCTGCGGGCGCTGTGCCAGGCTCACACGGGCCCGGATGGCGTGCGGCGCGTGCGGGATCAACTACTCGCGTCTCTCGGGTTGCCGCCGGCCGGGGAAGGCGTCACACACCGTGGCTGAGGTCGAGGTCCGTTTCGCCGAGGCGTCCCGGCTCGCACTCGATCCCGGCGACACGATCCTGCTGCGCGTGCCGCCCGACATGGATTACGGCGAGATCGAGCGCATCGGCGAACAGATGGGCACCCAGTTCCCGGACCACCCGATCCTCGTGCTCGCCGCCGACATCGACCTGGAGTCGGTCACACTGCACGATGCCGTCGAGCGATTCGTTGCATCTCGTGACGTGCTGCGTGCCGCGCTCGCCGCCGCCGATCGGGACGGTGTCGGGCGCAACGAGATCGCCCGAACCGCCGCCCCGGTCTACTCGCGGGCCACGGTCCTGAAGATGCTCACCGAGGACAACGGGCCAGCGCCAGCCGGACCGGTCGAGGAGCAGATGACTGAGGCGGGGGCGCCTTGAATCGGAAAAGTACCCGCTGGCGGCGGCTGGTCTGCTGCGTTATCGGCCATTCCTGGCGTCACCACTCCATCGGGCCGACGCTGTTCACGCCGGGAGTGTCCCGCGAGCCCGACTTCATCACCTTCGCTGGGACTTGCTCCCGATGCGGCGCCGGCGAATCGTTCACGGTGCCTACGCATTTCACGATCCAGCGCCCGGGAACGGGGAGCCAATGAGCGGACCAACGGATGCCGTCGAACTGCGCAACTGGCTGATCGGGATACTCGTCTCGCGTCTCGGCGGCGAAGTGATGATCACAGCCGAGGAGATCACGGATTTCGAGGGCACCGAGATGATGATTTGGCAGGACACGCCATCCCTCGCCTATCGGATCAAGGCGACACCCAAGCCCACCGTGATAGATGGCGAGGTTGTGCGCGACCAGCACGCGATCGGAGGCTGACGTGAGCTACCGGCACGTGCACGTCACGTCATTCCTCTACGACGATCCCGACCGCGTCGAGGCATTCATCGACGCCGCGCGGCGGGTGGACGGCGATTTCTTCTCGGTCGTCATGCCGTTGCGGCGCACGCCCGACGATCAGGTGCGGGCGGTCGCTCTGTTTAGCAAAGACCTCGACGGCATCAGCGATGAGTTGGACATGCCGCGCGTCGCCGAAGCGCTCTCGGGGATTCTGGAGCACGACATCGATATCGTCTCCGCGTGGGAGGGCGGCGACTTCCGTCGACCAGGCGCCGAGCCGCGCGAGCGGGTCTGGCTCGTGCGTGGAGCGAAGTCTCGCGAACCGGTTCCCGGCGAAGTCGTCCGACGACAGATCGAGGCTTGATATGAACTGGCGACGGCGAGCAGCCGAACCACGGGACGCCAAACCGGCCACCCCGACGCGGATCAAAAACGACCGCGAGCGCCACGACTGGCAGACTACCGGCGCCCACCCCCATCCTGCCGCGCCGGAGTTCACTCTCACCGACGCCACCTGCTCGCGGTGCGGCCAGACCGCGCAGTTCACCGCGCCTATCGACCGGTTCATGCTGCTGCGCGCCTGGGGCTGCGCCCGCGAGGGGTTCACGGGCAAGCTGCAGCGCTACGACCTGGTGGTGGTCGGCGGCCGGTTGGACTATTTCCTGAACTACCTGCCCGATGGCAAGGCGGCCACGGGAAACGGCGGCGGCACGTACGTGGAGGACGTCGCGGACCTGAAGCCGAAGACGCTGTGAGCGCGGACGACGAAGACGGCTGGGAGGAGTTCCCCACCTTCCAGGGCACGTGCATCTGCGACCACGAACGCGAAGAACACAGCTGGGGTGCCTGCGATGTCGAGGTCTACAACGACACCGTGACCACCAGCCGTGAACGGTACGAGATCAAACTCGTTTGCCTATGTCAGGCGGGATGGGAAGAGTAACCTGGCCGTAGGCGCGCCTGGAAGTGTACGGGTGGCATCTGACTCGACCGGCCCGCAAGCCGGAATCCTGAGGGCTACGGCCCAGGGGTAAGGGTCAGGGGTCGGTTCGACTCCGACGGGCGCGCCGCGAGACTACCGATTGAGGGGGCGATCTGCCCCCGCCCGCGAGGGTCCTGTCCGGTGCCGCAGCAGTGAAGCGGACGACGGCAGACCCGGCGAACGCCCTCGGCTTTCGAGCTGGGGGCGTTTCGCTTTGCCGGGCTATCCTCGTAGTAGGTGCGACGCCGGTCATGGGCCGATAGTTCAGCGGGCAGAACACCCGACAGTCGCGGCGAGCGGCGATTCCGACGCCGCAGCGTTTCCCCGCGGACGCGTGGGCGCGATGGGTTTCTAGAGCCCGGGGCTGAGCGGCCTGGTCCGCGTTCGGGAGATGAGGGTTCGAGTCCCTCGGCCTACCAGTCGTGCGAGACACTTGAGCCATGCCCCTCACCCCGTCCCGCGAGATGCTCCTGACGGTCGCCTGGCCCGGCCCCCACCGCGTTGATCGACAGCACGCGCGTCGAGATGGTGCTGCGCTCGCCACTGGAAACAGCCCTCGGCTTGCTCGCGCAGCAGACCGACGCCAACCTCTCGCGATCCGTAGACATCAGGTTGCGCGACGGGGCGACCATGCCGCCCGCACGCTGCTCGGTGGCCTTCCCGGAAGGGCCGATCGACGCGCTGTTCAAGGTCGAGCCCGACGAGACGCCGCGTGAGGCCCCGACGCAGGTGCTGTTCCTAGTGAGCCAGCTTGGCGTGCCGAGCCACGAGCTGGTGTTCGGCGAGGACTGGGAGCGCGACCGTTCCTAGAGTTTCAGCGAATGCCTGCCTAGGACTTGCCGGTTGCCCGGCAAGAGTCCCCGTCTTACCCCGGCGAGAGCCGGGTGCGGGGTAGACGCTTCACGGCCACCTGCCAGCACGCTGGTCTTACGGTCGGCTCCACGTCCGTTTAACGTCTCCGGGCCACTCCCGGCGACGGTGCGCTCAACCAACTGCTTGAGGTTGAGCGCCGCGTTCAGGTCCCGATCCAAGACCAGTCCGCATTCGATGCAGGTGTAGGTGCGCTCGGCCAGGGACAGTTTGGGTTTCACTGCCCCGCAGCCCGAGCACGTCTTGGAACTGGGAAACCAGCGGTCCGCCACGGCGAGCCGGCCGCCGTTCCACGCCGCCTTATACGCCAACTGGCGGCGAATCTCGCCGAACCCGGCGTCGGAGATCGCGCGTGCGAGCCGCCGGTTGCGGACCATCCCGGCGACGTTCAGGTCCTCGACCACGACCGTGCCGTACTCGCGGGCCAGCGCGGTGGTGAGTTTGTGGATCCCGTCGCGGCGCAGGTTTCCAACCCGGCGGTGGACTCTGTTGCGCGCGGCGTTCGCCCGCACCCACCGGCTAGAAGGGGCCTGCCCGGTGCGCCGGTCCGGTCCTTGGCGGCGCGAAACGGTGCGCGAGGTGCGGGCCAACTTCCGGCGCGCCGCATCGTAGTACCGCGAGTTCCCGACCGGCTCGCCCTCGGACAGGACGGCCAGCGTCTTGATTCCCAGGTCGACGCCGACTACCGCGTCCGGTCGGCGCGGGGACTTCTCGGGTCGCCGGATTTCGACGGTGAACGCGACGAACCAGCGGGCCGCCTCAAGGCGCACGGTCGCGGACAGGATCCGCGCGGTGCCGTTCGCGACCCTGCGCTCCAATTTGCGCGTGGACTCGTGCGTCTTGATCCGGCCCAGCACCGGCAGCGTCACGTGCATGCGGTCGGCTTCGACGCGGATTGTCCCGGTAGTGAATCTCACCGACGGCGCAGCGCGACGCTTCGCCTTGAACCGCGGGAACCCGACCGGTCGGCCGGCGCGCTTGCCGCGTTTGGAGTCGGACCAGTTCTTCAACGCGCGGGCGAGTTGCTCCAGCCCGCTGGCGTACGCCTCTTTCGAGCATTCCGACCACCATGGAGCTATGTCGCCCTTGGCTTGGTTCCAGGCCTTGCGCAGCGCATACATCGACCAGCCAAGCGCCGGGGTAAGGTCGTCGCCGTCGATGCCGTAGAAGCGTTCGGCCTCACGCTGGGACAAGTTCGCCCTGACCGCCGAGAGTCCCCAGTTGAACGCGACCCGCGCCGCGCCGGCATGCCGCGCGAGGTTGCGCGCCTGGGCCGGCGTCGGGTCGAGGGCGAACCGGTAGGCCTGCACGGCCATGGATCAGCGCTCGCCCGTCGCGGCGGCGATGCCGCGCGCGGCCCGGTTCCTGGCGGAGCGGCGCCCGTACAGCCGGGCGCACATCGAGGTGAGTACCTCGGCCACGTCCCGTACGAGGTCGTCGCTGGTCTCGTCGTGTTCGAGGACGACGATGCGGCGGCCGTTCGCTTGCAGGGCGGCATCGAGATGCTCGACACCGAAGCGCGCGAGCCGGTCGCGGTGCTCGACCACGATCACTGCGGCGGTGGGGTCGGCGAGGATCCGGTGCAGTTTGCGGCGCTCGCCGTTCAGTCCGGAACCGATCTCGGTGACGACTTCGGCGACGGCGAGACCTCGGGCGGTCGCGCCCGTCACCACGCGCCCGGCCTGGCGCTCGAGATCGGGCTTCTGGTCGGCGCTGGAGACGCGGGCGTAGGCGACGACGCGCCCGGTGGGCGCGTCGGGTTCGGTGCGCACCATCCATGTCCCGGACGGGGTCTGGTAGGCGGGCACGGGCATGCGCCCGTTCTTCGCCCACTCCCACGCGGTCTGGTAGTGCACGCCTTCGCGGCGCGCCCACTCCGAAAGCTTCACTCGCCCAGTATACGCCTAGAAGGACTGAGACTTACTGAGATTCAGCGGGGCAGGTGCCCGCTCCGAATGGACCCACACGGGCGACGGCCAGGATGTGATCTCGTTCCGGCCGAAGCCGCAGCCATGGGAAGCGACGCAGTACCCGGACTAGCCGGGGCTTGACCTATTCGCCGTCGCATGAAATCCGGGATGCAGACTGCATCCCGCTTATCGCCCGAAGCGCAGCACCGCGAGCAACATAAAAGCGAGCAACACTGGGCCCACAAGCCGTAATGCGATAGGTGCACTCGCCCGAACACGGGGCGGCCGAGACCGATTTCCGCCGCCCATCATGCGCTTTGTGAACTCCCCTCAGGCAAGCCGGTCGCGGGCGGCTGCATCTCGTTGACCATGACGACCTTCTCCGCCGGGATCGTGAGCACGACCGTCGGCATCTGGTCGCGCGAAGGCGGCGGCACGACGATCCCCGCCGTGTACCAGAGCAGCGGTTGCCCGTCGATCGTGACGCGCGGGGCACCGGTCCGGTCGGACTCGACGCGGATCTCCTTCGGCAGCTCCACGGTCACGCCTCCTTGATCGCGGTGAACGTCTCGCACGGCCACTCGTCTGGATCATCGCTGCGCTCGCGCTGCGCACACACGACGCCTGCGAAAGAACCGCTATCGGCCGGGCGATGGATCTTCAACGCGGCGAGCGCCGGCCCGTTCCCGGCAAGCCGATCGCGCACAACCCGCCAGTCGGCGACTGCGGAGGCGAGCGCGACCGCCCGTTCGGCGTCCTGTCGCGCCTGACGCTCGGCACGCTCCTCGGGCGACATGCCGGCCAAGCGGCGTTCGTGCTCGCGCATCTCCTGCGCGTCGGCCAGGTCGGCAGCGGAAACGCTCAGCGGGATCGAGAACTTGCGGACCACCAGCGGTCCGAGCTCGCCTGTCATGACACGTCCAGCTTCCATGTCGGGTTGAAGTCCGAGTGATCCGCATCGATCGCGGCCAGCAGCCGCAACACCAGATCCATGTGAGACCGCGCGCTGAAGGCGCTAGCGTCGGCGTCGATGTCGGGCGGACTGCTGAGGGCTTCGTCAAAGCGGGCGGTAGCGCGATCGTATGCGCCGAGGATCTGCCGCTTCGCCGTGATGTCCCGCAGCGTCCACGTGGGATCATGAAGCGCGATGTGATCGCCGTAGTCGGGGTCGGTGAAGCCGTAGTAGTCCGCCAGGAACGCCCCCGGGTGCTGCGAGGGATTGTCTTCGGGGTACAGTCCGCCGTCCGATGCGCGCCAGATCTCGCCGCCGGACGCTTCGATGGCGCGCTTCGCCGCCGTCTCCCGCTCGTCCAGCCGCGCAGCAATGAAGTCCCTGATGCGAAAGTCCATATGGTGAGCGTAGCCGCCAAGCATTCGAACGGACGCGCAGCCCGTCCTCACTGGTCATTGGGGCGGGCGTGATTGTTTCTGCGCCGAGTGTGGCGGGTGGGAATCTGCCGCGCAACACGGATCGGACGCGGCCGGACACGGGGTCGTGAGGCACGCCTGCCACACATAAGCGGGAGCCCCGCCGGATGAACGGGGCTTGGTCGCGCGGGTGCTGCCCGTCGCGCCGTCAGATTGACGAGTTGAACTCCCCGGCGCGCCCGGCTGTGTTGCCTGCCCTCGCGGCGGCTTGCGCGGCGATCTGCCGCAGCGGGACGTGTCGCAGGTCGCGCACGTTGCCGACCAGTTCGGTGCGCGTGGCGGTCTCGGCGGTGGTCGTGTCCACGGTTCTCCTCGGTCGCGGGGTGGCTGCGGCCAGTATCGCAGTCAGCGCCCGAACGCGAGCAGTGCCGCAGCGCCGAGCGCTCAGCCGCGCCGGGTGCGGGAGTTGCGGATACGCAGCGCCGGGTCGATCTGCCCGGCGGCTTTCTCGCGCGGTGTCAACCGGTGCTTCTCCTTCAGGCCCGCGCTCTCGTACCAGTCGCCGTCGGCCGCCTTCGGGGCGCGGCCGAGCCCTGCACACCGGCGGCAGTGGTCGTACGGGTACGCCTTGCGCGCCGCCGCGTTCAGTGTCCGACTCGGGGGGATCCGCTTTTCCTGCGCTTCGAGTTTCGCGATCAGGTCGCCGATGTACGCATCGCGCAGCTGGTCGGTCAACCCGCGGTTGACGATGCCCTCGTCGCAGGCGCCGCATTGCGTGGTCGGGCCGGCGTGCCTCTGTATCGCCTTGGCCCGGTCGCGGGCGCGCTCCTGTTTCTTGTCGAGGTTGCCCCGCCCGCGGCGCGTCTTGCCCTCGAGCCAGGAGCCGAGGCCAGGCAGCCCGGCTTCTTTGATCGCGCGCCGGGAGGTGAGTTTGCGTCCGCCGCGCGCTTTGCGTCCGTGCGTGGGGCAGGAGATCGAGCCGTTCGGGGTGCCGTCGTCGGCGTATTGGACGATGCGGCCGGTGCCTTGGCATGCGCAGGTCAGCGCCCAGTACACGCCGGTGAGCGTCTTGCCGGGCGAAGTGGGCGGCGCCGGGATGGCGGTCGCCTTGCGGGGCTTCGAGGGCTTCCTGGGCCGGGCGGTCCCGCTGCGGCGCGCGGCCGGGGAGCGGTTTGCAGGGCGCGCCGCAGCGGTCTTCTTCGCCGCCGTCTTGCGCGGCGCCTTGACGGGCGCATCGCCGGGCAGCCCTGCGGCGAGGCGTTCGGCGCGCTCCTGTGCTTCCCGCAGCGCTTTCTGCGCCTGCGGCCAGGTGATCGGCTGGCCGGTGCGCGGGTCGACGGCGATCGGCGGGGACTTCGGGCGCGGCTTGCGCGGCGGCTTCGGCGCGAGTTTCTTCAGTTCGGCGGCGCGGCGCGCGTAGGCCTTCTTCTGCGCGGCGGCATCCCGGACTGCCTTGCGCTTGGCGGCTGCGAGGGCGCGGGCTTCGCGTCGGCGCGCGGCCTGGTACTGCTGGCGCCGGTTGTTCTTGTTCGTGATCGTCTTTACGCGGAACGGCGATTTCGCGATCGAGGTGAACGTCTGGTGCTTGCCGCCGGAGATGAATCGGGCGGCGACCCGGTTCGGCATCCAGCCGCGCAGCCGGGCCCTGCGGCGTTGGCGGCGGGCCATCACGCGCCCCGGGCGGTCGGCCCGCTCGCGCGCATCGCCGCCCACAGCGCCGCGGCCGACGGCGCGTCCAGCCTCGGCGTCCGGGCCGACTCGGCCAGTTCATCGATCCAGACGCCGATCACCCGATCGGGAAGGCGATACGTCTCGGCCGTCACCGGCTCGCCCTCAGCCGTGCAGCCGACGACGAACGTCCCGGGTTCCATCTCATGCCTCCCGCTTGAATTGAGCCGCCAGCGTGTAGTCGTCGCGCCAGTACCGGTAGTCCTGGCCTTCTTTCTCGAACACGACATAGTCGGCCTCGCGCCACTCCTTGCAGCGGTCGCGCACCCACGCCAGCGACGACGCGTCGTGGCCCGCCCGCGCGGCAGCCGCCGCAAGTTCGCCGACCGTCGCGCCGCTAGCGCGGAATTGCGGCGAGTCCAGCAGATTCCATAGCGGCTGCTTCTTGGGCTCGACCGGCCGGCGGTCCGGGTAGCGCGGCCCGTCGTAGCCGTCGCGGTCGCCGCTCGGCACGCTGCGCAGGTTCGGGCGCGCCGCCGCCTCGGCCGCGTCCCGGATCGGCACCGTCCGGCTACCCCCGCCGCCCGGCCCGGTGCGGGGGGTCGCGCCGATCGTGCCGAGCACCGCGGCCACCGCCTCGCCGGTGCGCTCGTCCAGCGGCGGCCGGGTGTCGGCGTACTGGTTGATGTAGCCGACGATCTCCTCGTTCTCGCTCCAGTACGCCTTGTGCTTGATCGGCACCGACAGCTGCGGGGTCTTCATGTAGTACATGCCCGAGACGTACAGGTCGGTGTTGGCGCGGAACCCGTCGCCGTGCGCGCCCTGCCCGAGCACGATGTTGGTCTGCGACACCTTCGCGGTGCGCACGCACAGCAGGTTCTGGAACTGGTCGATCGCGTCCTTGCCGTCTCCCGAGGTGATCGCCGAGGACGGGGACTGGGTCGCGATCACCAGTTGGATGCCGAGCGCCCGGTAGACCTGCGCGGCGGTCTCGAAGTTCGACACCACCCACTTGATCGCTTCCATGATGCGGTCGCCGTACTCGCCCTTGCGCACCTTCTTGCCCTGGCGCACCAACTCCGCCAGCTCGTCCACGACCACGACGATCACCGGGCCGTGGACGGTGGGGTCCCACTTCTCCACCGGCTGCCCGGTCTCATCGCGCAGCGACGCGAGATACTCCCCGCGGGCTTTCGCCGCGGCGATAAGCGCCTCGAACATCATCGCGGCGTCTGCCAAAGAACGTGCGGAACGATCGGCGACGGGTTCGAAAATACCGAGCTCGATACGGCCGGGCTTCAAATCGATAAGCCACAGCACCGCGTCGCTCATCGCCGCGATCGAGGTGATCAGAATTTTGACGATGACGGATTTCCCGCCGCCCGTCGCACCGCCCACGAGGGTGTGCACGCCGAGCAGGGTGATCTCGGAGGCCGATCCGTCAGCGGACACCCCGATCGGGATCGGCTCGGTGATCGAGGTGGCGACCGGGCCGGGGAAGGGCACGGTCTCGGCCAGCGGGTCGATCTCCCCGTAGCGGATCGTCAGGCGCAGTTCGTGCCCGCGCTGCGTCGTCAGCGCGATCAGCTGCCGGGCGCCGAGCGAACTGGCCAGGACGTCCTTGCGGGCGATCACCGACTCGGGCGAGACGTTGGAGGCCGGGGCGAACACGACGGTGAGGGCGAACGAGTCGGCGTCGATGCGCTCGAACCCGTACACGTCCTGCAGCGCGATGTTCATGCCTTCGAAGGCGCGGCGCACCATCGCCTCTTCGTGGGACACCACGGTTCCAGGGATCGCGGCGGGGGGTGCCATCGCGGTTCCAGGCATGGGTACCAGCGCCGGGGTGGACGCGGCGGTGTAGTCCACGATGAAACGCCGCTGCCCTTCCAGGCGGCTGTTGCGGTTCTGGAACCAGGCGTAGTACCCGGCCGCCAGTGGAACCAGCGTGACACCGGCGGAGAGGAACGACAGTCCCGTGATGCAGGCGACGCCGAACGCGGTCAGCGCTATCCCGCCGAGACCGATGATGTGCACTCCTACCGGGACGGGCTCCGCGTCGTCGTCTCCGTTGATCGAGCGGATGACGTGGATCCCGGCGTAGGTGACGCCGCCCAGGGCGCCCATGCCGAGGGCGACGGACCCGAACCAGGGGTGCATCGGTTCGGTCGCCGCAGCCCCCCAGCCGCAGGCGACGCCGGCCAGCACGCCGATTCCGGGCAGCAGGTGGCGGTCCTGCATCCACTGGAACAGGGCCCATCCGGTGCGGTCCGCGAGGCCCGGGGTGAGCTGGTCGGCGACGTGCTCGGGCAGGCCGGGGTAGGGGTTGTACGCCACGGACGGGTAGCCGCCGTTCGTGGCGAGGTTCCCGGTGCCGTAGATCGGCGCGTACGGGTTGACCTGCGGTGCGTGTGCGGCGAGCGCGGGCTGCGCCACGCCACGCAGCGCGAGAGCGGTGCCGGGTTCGGCGGAGAATGCCGATTGCGTCTCGTTTTCCTCGTTCGTGGCGTGGCGTCGCTTGGCGCGCATCAGGCGACCTCGCCGTCTCGTTCGGGTTCGTCGGCCGGTTCTGCGCCGGGCTCCCGGTGCGCTCGCGCCTCGGTTTTCAACGCGTCGATGGCGTCGGCCCGGCGGCGGCTTGCGGTGGACTTGCTGCACCCGGTGCGCGCCATGATCGTGGAGAGGGTGACCTCCGGGCCGTGCTCGCGCACGAGTTCCTTCACGGTCTCCAGCTGTGCGGCGACCAGGTCGCGGCGCTCCCCGAGAGCCGGTAGTTCGGTTCCGTCCACACCCGCGGTCGCGGGTTGCGGGACCTGTGCCGCCGGCGCGGCTGGAACCGGAACCTGGGGTCGCGCAACTGGCGGCGGTACCGCTGCGGGGGTTCCAGTGGGACGGAGGGCCGCAGTTGCGGGACGTTCGCGTGGAACCTGCTGCGGGATTTCAGCGCGCGGCGCTGGAACGGTCCCGAAACCCGCTGCGGGGGTTCCAGTGTCGACCTTGGAACGCAGGTGCAGCAGGCGTTCCACCACGATCGGCGGGAGCGCTGAAACCGCGACGAGGAGCGAGTCGTGGACCCAGGTCGGCCACGCAGTGCCGAACAGGACGAGCGCGTGATAGATCGCGTTGCAGGCGACTGAGAGGGACAGCGCGAAGCGGGCGTTGCGCCGCGCAGTCCTTGCGGCCGGGTGGCGCACCGGTAGGCGGTACCCGACGTAGAGGCTGGTGCCGGCGTACACGTCGAGGCTCGCCGGCAGCAGCCAGGCGAGGGCGGCGGGCCAGCCGACGAGGATCGCGAGCCAGTACAGGGAGACGGCGGAGCTGGCTGCGGCGCAGGCGAGGGCGGCGGTTCCGCCGTGCCGTAGGACGGCCATGACGTCGCCGGGCGCGTCGGGGGTGGGCGCGTCGTCGTGGCGGGTTCGCTTGCCCTTGGGCGCGCGGTTATTCTCTGCCGTAGGCACGCTGGTCGCTCCTGGATAGCGGCTCGTGTTAGTCGGCGTCGGATCGGTGTTAGCGCACTGGTCCGACGCTGCATTGTTGATATCCACAGTACGCTCCTCTCCGGACGTTTTCCGTGGCGGTGAATCAGGGTTCGGTTTGTTTCTGGTGTTGTTTCTGAATGTGGTGGTTGCCCGGCCCCGAATCGATGTGGAGGGGTTCACGATTCGGGGCCGGGCGCTCTGCCGCCGTTAGCGCGGTGGCAGGTTTCCCGCGCCGCGCCTGGACGCGCGCGGGGAGTCTTCGGGTCAGCAGTCGTTGGCGTTGCGGATCGTGACGGTGACGTCGGGGTGGGTCGGCAGGTCGGCGAGGCGCTTGGCGAGGTCGTCGTCGCTGTAGACGGTGGCGCCTCCGACGACGCCGAGCGCGCGGTCGACGGCGCTGAGGGACTTGCCGTCCTTGTCGGTCGCGGTGATCACGTACTTGGGCTTGGCCATGGCTGGACTCCTATGCGGGGTTGGGGGTGGCGTCCGGGCTGTAGCGGGCGTCCGGGATCGTGAGGATGGTGTCGGGGCCGTCCTGCACCCCGGCGGCGCGGCACTGCCAGTCGTTGCCGAGCACCGCGATCCATTCGGCCGCTTGGCCGCCGATGATCGGGTAGGCGGCGATCCACAGGCGCGTGTACAGCACCGCGATCTCGGTCGGGTCCTCGTTGGACAGCAGGTCGAGCAGCGGGCCGCACGCGTCGGCGAGCGCCTGCTCGGCAGCGGTGAGGTCGACGCGGCCCCAGGCGATCGGCTGCCAGTGGGAGCGCCAGGACCGCTGGGCCGTGCGGCCCCATTCGAGGGCGCGCAGCAGCCGCAGGGCCATCACGCCGTAGGCGAGACCGGTCGCGGCGTCCCCGGCGATGTCGTCAGCCCAGGGCTGGTGGCCGAACGCGCCGTCGTGGGTGCGGTAGAGGCTCAGTTCGCGCTCGGCGAGGAAGTCGAGGGCGTGGTAGCGCTGCGCGGGGTCGCTGCTGTGGCGCAGGGTGTCGCGGGCGGCCTCGGTGCGGGGGTTTTCTTCGATGGCGAAGTAGATGTTCTTGGCTGCCCGGCGCGGGTCGCGGCGCCAGCGGTTGGGGATGAGGTTCACGGCGTGGCTCCGCTCGGGACGATGGTGTTGGTGGTGGCGGTCAGGTAGTTGGCACCCTCCTGCGCTCTAGGCAGGATTCCGGCCCGTACGGGCCGAGGTCCACGGATGCTCGGCCGCTGGCACGGCGTCATCCCTGCGGCGTGCCCCGCCGCGACGTTCACTGCTGCATTCACATCTGCGTTGCACGCGAACCCGCAGGACACGCAGACGAACTCGGCTTGGCTCTTGCGCGAGTCCTTCTCGATCCACCCGCAGGCGCTGCATCGCAGCGAGGTGTACGGCGCCGGGACATCCTCAACCCGGCCGGGCGCCTTTTGCCCGGTGCGCAGTCGAAGCTGCCCCCAGCCCTGGGCGAGGATCGCCCGGTTCAGGCCGGACTTCTGCCTGACGTTGCGGCCGGGCGCTTCGATGGTTCCCCGTGCCGAGGCGGTCATGTTCCGAATGTTCAGCTTCTCGAACCGGATCAGGTCAAAACGCCGCGCAAGATCCGTGCTGGTCTTCTCCACCCAGTCCTTGCGCCGGTCCGCCTCGCGCGCCTTCAGTTTGGCGACTTGCGCGTACTCGGCGCCCTTCTCGTCGCTGCCCTTCGGCGCGCGGGCTGCGCGACGCTGATGCTTGCGAACGCGGGCTTGTTCTTTGACGCTCGACTGAGGGCAGTTCAAGGTGCGCCCGTCCGAGAGTGCGGCGGTTATCGTTACGCCCCGGTCGATCCCGACCAGTTCTCCGGTACCGGGCGGCTCGATCGGGTCGGGAATGACCGCGAACGCCACGTGCCACCGACCGTTGCGGCAGGTCACCCGGTAGGACTTCGCGTCCGGCAGGAGCGCCGTGGACAGCCGGAAGCGCACCCATCCGATCTTGGGAATCCTCACCTGCGCCCAGCGCCTGTTGAGTTTCTGCACGTCACATCTGTCGGTGATGCGGAACCCCTCGTTGCGGTGCTTACTCCGGAAGCTGGGGCGTCCGTGGGTACGGTTGAAAAAGTGCCGCATAGCCTGGTCGAAGTCGCGCAGCGCCTGCTGCTGGACGTTTACTGAGCCTTCGCGCAGCCATTCGAACTCGGCGCGGGCCTCGGTCAGTTGGCGGCACTGCGCCGCAAACGTCGGCGCAGGTCCGCGCCGAGGCGTCCACCAGGAGTGCTGCTCGATCGCCAGGTTCCACACATACCGGGCGTGCGCGCAGTGCGTGAGCAGGGTCTGCTCCTGCGTGGGCGTCGGGTAGAGCCGGAACCTCTTTGCTTGCTTCACCGGCCACCACCGTCCGCCAATAAGGTGCTCGTTGTTCGAGTGAGGTAGGTCGCGAGTGCGAGCGCGGCGGCCAGTAGCAGCGCAATCAGCGCCGGGCCGCTCGCGCCGTAATGCAGGGCGTACAGCGTCAGGCCGGCGGCGGACAGCCGGCGCCCGGCCTTGGCGATGCCCTGGGTGTACCGGAGGCTGTCGTGGTCGGGTGCCGTCCAGTTCAATGCGAACCCGGCGGTGCCGAAGGCGGCGAGCAGCGCGCCCAGAACCAGCAGTGTGAGCGTGATCGCGAGCATCGGTCTCGCCTCCTTCGGCGGTGTCGTTGGATGGTCGGCCCGGCCGGTGGTGGTCGGCCGGGCGCCTGGTGGGCTACTTGGTCTTGCGCCCGAAGAGGGCGGCGGCGCTGATGACGGTCCGGCCGCCGCGCGCGGTGGCGGCCTGGGTTTCGTCGGTGTCGGTGTCGTCGTAGAGGTCGTTCTCGGGGGTGGGGTTCGGGGCGTCGGCCGGGGTGGTGGTGCGGCGGCTGGTGTTGCGGGGCATCGTGTTCCTTTCGGGGTTGCTGGTCCGGGCTGGTCGCCTGCGGCTGGCTGGTCGGCTACTTGGCGGGTTTGCTGTTCCCGATGTTGCCGCTGATCTCGGCGAGTGCCTTGACGATCTCGGCGTCGCGCTGGGGCATGGGGCCGCTGGTCTGGGCGCCGTTGCCGGTGATGACGGTGACTTCCTGGTCGGGCATGGATGGCTCCTTTGGTGTCGGGTTCGGGTCGGCCACGGTGGACGGTCAGGACCGGCGGTGTTCGCGCTCGAGTCGGACGCCGAGCAGCCCGACTAGGACGCGGCGCCACAGCGGCAAGGACCGGTGGTCGTCGAGGCACTCCTGCGGGCCGGCGTGCGCGCTCTGGGCAGAGTTGGCGTGGCGGCGCCGAGTGTCGATGAGGCTGTTGAGGTAGCGGCGCCACAGCGGCCGAGTTTGCCTGCGGTTCATCACGCTCAGCCGATCTCGGTCTGGACGTCGTCAAGCAGCAGTTCTCGCGCGCCGTCGTCGAGCCGGGCGACCTCGGCCGTGAGCTGGGGGTCCGCGAGGATGGCGGCCACGATGTCGTCGAACATGACCTTGCCGGTGCGGCGGTGGCCGAGGTGCGCCTTGACACGTGCTGCGACGCGCCGCACGAGCGCGGGGTCCGGGGTCAGGTCGTCGTTCTCGTCAAGGAGGCGGTCGGTGTACGCGGTCATGATCGTTTCCTTAGATGGACGGGTATGCCGGGACCGCCTCGGCCAGGTAGCCGGGGATGTCGGGGTTCGGGGCGCGTCGGGCGATCGCGGTGATGCTGGCGCGCTGCACGACGGGCAGGCTGGTGTCGCACGCGGCACGCGTTTGGCCTGCCTGACAGGCCACGCAGCAGCCGCTGGTGACGGTCGGTGCGGCGGTGATCGGGTGGCTGGTCATGACAGCGCCCCGTTCGCGATCCGCCGCGCGTCCTCGAGACTCGTGGCCTTGGCGATGCGCTGGAGGGTCTCGCGGTAGTGGGCGGTGTCCTCTGCGGCGAGCCGGTACATGCGGGCCCGGGTTTCCGCCGTCTCTTCGGTCTGCGCGTGGACGGCGGCCCAGGTTTCTGCTGCTTCCGTCGCGTCAGCGAGCGCGGCGTGCAGCTGCTCGGCGTCCACGGCCAGGTCCTCGGCGCGTTCGGCGAGCAGTCTTACGGCTTGTGCGAGCAGCGGCTTGCCTGCGGCCTCGAGCGCGTCGGCGGCGCGGTTGACGATGTCGGCGGGGCTCGGGCCGGTTTCGATGCCGCTCATCGGGCCGCTCCCGCCAACTCGCGGACCGGTTCGCGGGCGGCGCGGGTGAGCGCCTGGTCCAGGTAGTCGCGGCTGATGCCCAGGCGCGCGGCGATCAGGTCGCGGTCCGCGACCTCGGTGCGCGCGATCCACGCGGCGTCTTCCGCGATCGCGTCCTGGCGGCGCGTTCGGGCGCCGAGGTCGGGTTCGGCCGCGGGGTCGTCGATGGTGTCCTCGTCCCATGCGGCAGCCGGGGCCCAGCCGCGGCGGCGTGCGAGGGTCTTGACGAGCTTCGCTTTCGCCGCGTCCGGCACCAGGCCCAGCGCGTCCGTGCACGCCAGCCGCTCGAACAGGTCGCGTACCGCGCGGGCGGTGCCGGCGCGCACGAGCGGCTGGCGCCCGGAGCGCAGGAGGGTCAGGGCCTGCTGTTGCACCCCGGCGCGCTCGGCCAGGACGGCGGCGCTCCAGCCGGTGACGGCGAGGGCTTGCAGGCGCCGGCGGGTCGCGGTGGCGGGGATTAGGGCGTGCGGGGGCAGGCGGTCCAGGTCGAGGCGTACGGCGAGGATGCGCTGCTCGTTGACCCGGGTGATGCGGCGGCGCTCGATGCCGCGGCGGCGGCCGGTGATGGTGCGCAGCGTGTCGTGGTTGACGCCGGACAGGCGGGCGATTTCGCTGAGGGTGAGGCCGGCGTCGGTCAGGGTGCGCAGGTGTTCGCAGGCGCGGGCGGTGTCGGTGTAGGGGTCGCGCCAGGTGCCGGTGTGGTGTGCGTAGACGCGGGTTTTGGCTTGGCGGGCGGCGGCGGCGCGGCATTCCTGGCAGTGGCAGCCGAGCCGGTAGCGGCGGGTGGTGCCGTGTTCGGGCGGGGTGGCGGTCGTGGTGGTCATCTCAGTCCGCCTCCCCGTCGCTGTCGCTGTACGCGTGCGCGGGCAGCGGCTCGCCCCATCCGGCGGCGGCGGCGTTGGAGCTGGCCGTCGGGGCGGGGGCGCTGATGATGCCCATCTCGATGCAGGTGGGGCAGTGCTCGGTGTCGTCGCCCGCCTCGCCGTGGTGCGCGCACGACCAGGTGATCCCGTCTTGCCATCCGGCGAGGCCGCTTAGGTCTAGCCCGTCGGCGATCCGGGACGCGGTCGCGACGATGCGGTGCAGGGCGGCCAGGCGCCTGGCGGGGTCGTTGATGGACGCGGCGGCGTCTTCGCGGATGGCGCGCAGGTCGTCGAGGGTGGCGGCGGGGATCGCATCGCGCAGCGCCTGCTGGATCGCGGCGTCGCGCCAGGCGAGCAGCCGCTCGGGGATCGTCGTGTCCTCGATCGGGACGTAGCCGGGGCGCGGGTTGCGCTCCGGATTGTCGTCGACTTCGTCGGCCAGGTGCGTGCCTTCGAGGATGTCCACCAGTTCGTCGGCGCCGCTCGCGCCGTCGGCGATGGTGGGCGCCCAGGCGGTGCCCATGTTCAGGCCGCGCAGCATGGTGTCGACGGCGCGGGCGCGGATGTGGGCGATCTCGTCGGCCTGCGCGGGGGACTCGGCGTTGATGTCGTGGGTCTGCGCGATCAGGCGCTTGTAGGTTCTCATCGCTCACTGTCCTTGCGGGTCATCTCGCGCAGGGCGGGGTCGTTGTCGGCCAGGCGGCGGATGTGCTGGCGCCGTTCGATGATCTGCGCGGCACTGAGCGCGACCGCGGTGGCGGCGATGGCGGCCAGTTCGGGGCGGTGGTGGCCGCGGTTGTGGTCGAGGAACAGCACGGCGATGGCGGCGAGGGTGAGGATCGCGGTGGCCGCCATGGCGACACGGGCTGCGCGGCGGCGGTCGCGCGGCCGGCGGGTCGCGCTGTCGCAGTGGTCGGGGTTGTAGTGCACGAGCCGGGTGTTGCCGGGTCCGGCGACGGCGGACTGGTTGGGGGCGATGCGCCGCCCGCAGGTGTCGCAGTGGGTGCCGCGCCACCGGCCGAGGCCGTGCAGCAGGCGCCTCATCGCGCGGACTCCTTCTGCATGGGCTGCGGCGGGCACGGCCCCTGGTGGATCAGCACGCGGCGCAGGGTCTTGTAGTTGCGCAGCACGAGGACGGAGTGCGTGTCGGCGCTGATGCGGTGTCCGCAGCGCCCGCAGACGCCGGCGAGGGGCCACAGGCGCAGGTAGAGGCGCGCGGCGGCGAGTGCGATCGGGGGGCGCCTCATCGCGTCCACTCCGCTCCGGTGGCTTCGCGCGCCCGGTCGATCCAGTCGGCCGCTGCTGCGGCGATGCCCTGGCCGGCGCGCTCGAGGTGTCCGGCGATCAGCCGGGCCTGCTCGGGGTTGACGCCCTGCATGCCGAACGCCGCGGTGGCGAGGTTGTCCAGGACGTCGAGCAGCGCGCTGATGATGGTGTGCTCGCTGTGGTTGTGGACGGCTTGCAGGACGCGGGCCAGTTCGTCGGCGTTGGCCGGGGTCCAGCGGGCGAGGGTGTTCAGCGAAACGATGGCAGGCGTGGCAGCGGGGTGCGTGTTCGGGTTCATCGCGCGCCGCCGTTCGCTGCGGCGCTGTGGTGCGCGGTGTCGGCGTGGCGGGTTTCGGCGCGGTGCGCGGCGCTCTGGGAGGGGTAGCCGGCTTTGCAGGTGCCGCATGCGGGGCAGCGCCAGGAGTGGGTGTTGGTGTTCGCCGCGTGGATGGTCATCGCGCGCCCCGGTTCGTGATCGTCGCGGTCATCTCGGCGCGCAGGTTGTTCATGCGCTCGCGGTGCGCGATCAGGGCGGCGATCAGGGCGGCGGTTTCGTCGGCGTCCAGGCGCTCGGGGTCGGAGCCGTTGCCGATCGCGAGGACAACCTCGCCGTCGGTGGTGATCTCGACGTTGGTGGCGATCGGGCCGGTCCAGGTGTTGCGGGTGTAGTGGAAGGCGTCGCCGATCTCCGGGTCGCCGTGGTCGACGGTGCAGCCGGGCAGCACCTGGCAGGCGGTGGTGGCCGCCGCGGCCAGAGCGAGCGCGGTGGTGTCGGTTCCGGTTAGGCTCTGCATGATCCGGTTTCCCTCCAAGGTGGCGGATCGTCGGCTCGGCTGGAGTTCGCCCTCCAGCCGAGCCGTTTTCGTGTTCATGCGGCGTGCGTCTCGGTGGCAGCCCGGACCTTGACGCCCGAGTCGACTGCGCTCTGCGGGATGCGGACACGCCCGGTCGGGGTCAGCCAGTGCGCCAGAAGGCCCCGGTTGATCCAGCGGCGCACCGTGACGCGGTGCACGCCGATGGCGTCGGCGAACTCCCCCACCGAGAAGCTCGGCTCGTTGAATCCGGCCGGGGCCTTGGGGCTACTCACTGACGCCTCCCTCGCTGCCGTTGCTGCGTTTGCATCGATTCTCACGGTGTGCTACCTCTGATAGTCTTCTATAAGTGTGGCTCTGTCAACTCTGTCGCTAGACTCAAAGAAGGCGAGGACAGGGAGTTGAGTTGTGACCGTCAATCCGGGCGACCCGACGCCGGCCTATGCGCAGATCGCGAACGGCCTGCGCAGGCGAATCACGCGCGGGGAGTTGCGCGACGGCGACAAACTCCCGACCCTCGGCGAGTTGATCGAAGAGTCCGGCAGCGCCCTGGGTACCGTGCGGCAGGCCATCGGCCAGTTGGAGTCCGAAGGACTGGTCGTCACCCGGCAGGGCAAAGGCACCTTCGTACGGCACCCGCGCCGAATGCGCCGCGAGGGATCGACACGACACCTCTCGCAGCGCCGACCCGAGGGGACGCCGCCGATGAAGGCCGAGGCGAAAAAGCAGGACTTCGAGCGAGGCCAGGAGGTCACCACGGCGCGCCTCGAACCCGCGCCGACGAAGGTCGCCGAGCTGCTGGGGGTCGGCGAAGGCGATGCGCTGCTGCTGCGCCGGGTGATGCTGACGCTCGACGGGGAACCGGCGCAGGTGGCGCTGAGCTACTTCCCGCAGGAGTTCGCCGAGGACCCTGTGCTGCGCACCGCCGCAGAGGTGCCGGGCGGCGTGCACGCCTACCTCAAGCGCGAACTGGGACTGCCACTGGCCTATGCGGTGGAGGATCTGGTGGCCCGGATGCCGACGCCCGACGAGGCGGCGGCGCTGCGGCTGCACCCGGGCACTCCCGTCGTGGATCTGGTGCGGACCCTCTACACGCAGGACGACCGTCCGGTAGAGGTGACCGTGTTCGCCTGCGCGGGCGACCGCTTCGAGTTCAGGTACCGCGTCCCGGTGGACTAGCGGCCAGTTCGGCGGCTGTCCGGTGACGGCCCTCGATGAACGTCCGGCTGGGCTCAGCGGCTGCGAAGTGACGCGCTGCCCGTGGATGCCGAACTTCGCCGCCGAACTGCGCGACGTCCAGCGGCGCGAGCAGTGGGCGTACGACGCGGGACACGGCGACGGGTACGAGGCCGGGTACGCTGCGGCGCACGAGGAGATGGCGGCCTGGTGGGCGCACCTGGCGACTACGGTTCGCTCCGGAGCGAACCGGCCTTCGCATGCCGGGCGGCGCGAGCGCGAACTTGAGCGGGCCAAACCCAGACCAGGGGACTTCACCGGCCGACTCACGCCCGAGCAGTACTTCGCCGAGCAGGCCGACGCGCCGGAGCGTGCCGCATGAGCGACGCCCTCGCGCCCGGCCCTGACGACGCCGCCGCGCTGCGCGAACAGGGCTGGGATGACACGGAGATCGCCAAGCACATCCCGCCGCCGCCCGGACCCAACCTCGCGCGACTGCTCGAACTCGCCGCCGAATACCTCTACCTCGGTAACGGCGACGGCCACATACGATTCGCCGTCGCGGTCGCCGTATCCTCCGCCCTGGACGGCGACCCGCTGTGGGGCCAGATCGTCGGCGCGCCCTCCGGCGGCAAGACCGAGGCCATCGACCTGCTCAACGACGTCGTACAAGACCACGTGGACGACCTGACCGGTCCGGCGCTGCTCTCGTGGTCGAAAGGCAAGAACCCGCGGCCGACCGGAATCCTGTCGCGCAACGCGTCGCGCTCCTTCGTCACCATCGGCGACTTCTCCACCGTGCTGGCGACCAGCGATCGCGGCGGGCGAGACCAGTTGTTCGCCCTGCTGCGCCGCGCCTACGACGGCAGCGTCAGCCGCGATGTGGGCAACATGGAGCCGCTGCGCTGGACCGGCCGACTCACGCTGCTCGCAGGCGTCACCCCGGCGATCGACAACTACACCAGCCACACCGACGCGCTCGGCCCGCGCTGGCTCTACTGTCGCCTGCCGGAATCGGACAGCGAGTCCAAGCGCGCCGCCGCACGCAAGCGCCGCAACTGCGTGGACTTCAAGCAGCGGCAGAAGGACGCCGCCGCCTACGCCGCCGAGCTGGTCCGCGAGGCTCGCGGCCTGGTGCGCGCGATCGACCTCTCGGACGAGGTGTACGAAGCCATCGAGGATGCGGCGATCGTGACGTGCTACGGCCGCGCGGACGTCCCGCGCAATCCCTACGGACGCCGCGAAGTGGAGGGCCTGCCCACCATCGAGGAGCCGCCTCGGCTGGTTCACCAGTTGGAGGCACTGGCCAAGTCGCTGAAGGCGCTGGGGGAGCCGGACGAGTTCGCGACTGCGATCTGCCGCCAGTGCGCGCTGGACACGATTCCGCGTCCGCGCATGGCGGTGCTCGCCGAGTTGTCGCTGGGGGAGGAGTTGACGGTGGCCGAGCTGCACCGCCGCACAGGACTGCACAAGCATGTCGCGCGGCGCACCGCCGAGGACCTTCAGGTGGTCGGCCTGGCGGCGTGCCCAGTCGAGGAGGAGTCCGAGTTCGACGAGCCGCAGCACGGCGTCCCGCGCCCGTGGCGCCTCGCCGGCGAGTACGGCGCCCTGGCCGTCAAGGTGTGCAAAGCCAACCGCGACGACCGGCGGAACCTGCGGGTTACCGGAGGGTAGGAAGAAGGCACGAAGTGTTGGGTCTATATATCCATCTCTCCAGAGATGGGACTGCCCCCGTGGGTCACGCTGGCCATAAAGGAGCGTTCCCCCCACACTTCGTGCCTTCTTTCGCCCGAGGTCGCGCCGCCCCCGGGGGGCGATGGTCACGATCCGGCCAACGCGCCGCGCCGGGCGTCGCAGACCTCGTAGTCTGCGCGCGTGCGCGGCACCAGGCCGCGCGGGGGAGAGGACACCGACATGCGCCACACCGCCGCAGCCGCAGCCATCACGGCCGGGCTCATCGCGCTCGCGGGCTGCTCGAGCGGCGTCAACCGGCCATCCGCAGGCGGCTCCCCGACCGGCCCGGCCCCCGGTTCCGCCGCACCAACCGGCCCGAACCCGGCCCTGTGCGCCGCCGCACGGACACTGGTCGCCGGCATGCAGGCCACCTTTGCCGCCGACGCGAACGGACCCGACGACAAGCAGGCCGCGGACGCCAGCGCGTTCTACACGCAACTGACCCTGGTCTTCTCCGAGAACGGCGGCTCCGACCCGCTCAGCGTCGCCGTCGCGCAGGACGCGGAGCGCCTCTCGACGGACTACATCCAGCTGCAGGGCGCCCAGCAGGCGCACGACCTCGATAAGCAGAACGCGGCGCTGACGGCGCTGACGAGCGACCTGGACAGGATGGTGGCGGACCAGGGGCCGTTCGACGCGGCGTGCGGCATTCCGCAGATCGTGCCGAGCTGACCGGGAGTCTCGGAGGTTATCGCCAGCCGCGCCCAGGCCATTCTTGCGTTCCACGCGAATGAGTACATTGGTTGCGGGCCGCGCAATCGAGGATGCGGCGGTGCAGCGGCAGTGCAGTCCCGACGAGGGGCGAGTTCCGTGGCGGTCGTGGTCGAACGCTGGACCGGCGAACGCGCCTGCCTGCTGCAAGCCGCACTGCGCCACACCAACGAGTCCTTCGCGCACAGCCTCGGGGTCGCGGTGCGCACCGTGGCCGCCTGGCACGCCGAGCCCGCATTGGTGCCGCGCGCCGAGGTGCAGCAGATCCTGGACACCGCCCTGGAGCAAGCCCCGGCCGCCGCGACGCAACGCTTCACCCACCTGCTGGAAGCCCGCGAAGGCGACGCCGTCGCCGGCCCGCAGGCACTCACGGTCGCCATCGCGGTCGTGCGCCGCGAAGGCAGCGTGCTGCTGGTGTGCCGGCGCGCCGGGCAGAATGCCGCGCTGCGCTGGCAGTTCCCGGCCGGCGTGGTCAAACCCGGCGCCGACCCGGCTGCGGTCGCGGTGAGCGAAACCCTCGCCGAGACCGGCGTGCACGCCGCCGTCCGCGAGCATCTGGGCCGCCGCGTGCACCCGCTCACGGGCGTGGTGTGCGAGTACCTGCTGTGCGACTACCTGACCGGCCAGGCCCGCAATGCCGACACCCTCGAGAATCTGGATGTCGCGTGGGCGCCGATCGACAGCCTGGGCCGGTTCATACCGCCCGATACCGTGTACCCGCCGATCCTCGACGCACTGGAGGCCGAGCGTGACCCAGCCGCAGACTGAGCCGACGACCGCGCCCGCGAGCGACCCGAGGCCGCCGATCGCCGCCGCCGTGATCGTCAAAGACGGGCGCGTGCTGATGGTGCGCCGCAGGGTCACTGAAGGAAGCCTGTCGTGGCAGTTCCCGGCCGGCGCGATCGAGGACGGGGAGAGCGCGCAGGAGGCGGCGGTGCGCGAGGCACGCGAGGAAACCGGCCTGGACGTCAAGGCCGAGGCGCTGCTGGGGGAGCGCGTGCACCCCGCGACCGGGCGGCAGATGTCGTACGTCGCGTGCGAGGTCGTCGGCGGACAGGTCAAGGTAGGCGACCCGGAGGAGATCGACGCGGTCACCTGGGCACCGCGCGACCAACTCGCCGAGCTGGTGCCGCACGGGTTCTTCGGGCCCGTCCAACAGTTCCTCGACGACGCGCTGGGCGACTGAGCCCGCGCGCAAAGCACACCGCCGCGAGCGTCCGGCCCGAGGTGCGGACTCGGGGCCAAGACGCTCGCGGCGGCGGTCATCAGGCGGCGCTCCCGGCGGCGAGGTCGAGCAGGTGGGTGAGCTGGCGGCGGGTGACGCGCTGGCCGCTGCGGCGCAGGGCCTGGCGCAGGGCGGCGATGTCAGCCTCGCTGCGACCGCTGGTGCGCACGGCGACCAGGGCGCGACTCACGCGCTTGGCGGCGCGGCCAGTGGCCCTGTCGGTGCCGCTTGCTACGGTGGTGTCCACGGTTCTTGCCCCTCCAGGCTTGGATCGTGTGGCCCGGCTGCCTGCGACGCGGTCGGGCCGCTTGCTGTTCGGCGGTCGTGCTGTGCTGCGTGGCCGCCACGGGCTCGAACCGTGGAGCGTGCCGCTCGGCCTGGCCGGTCAGTTGTTGGCGCGGTCGCCGATCAGCCGCTCGCGCAGCCGGTGGCGCCGCCAGACCCTGGCGTCGGCGACTGCCTGCGGGTCGAGGTGCAGGATTCCGGGCTCGCCGGGGGTGGGAGGGCAGTCGGCGCAATGGCGGCAGCCGCCGCAGTCGCGGTCGAACTTGCTCGCGGTGCAGGACACGGGGATGCTCCTTCGATTCGGGTTCGGGTTTCCGGCGCGGGCGGCGCGCGGGGGCCGGTCAGGCCGTGACGTACTCGATAGGTTCGAGCGCGAGCAGGTCGTCGCGCACGGTCAGGTTCAGCGACCCGTCCTCGCCCCGGCCGCAGACGGCTAGCGGATCCGGGATCGGCTCGCCGCCCTCGCCGTACAGGGAGCGTGCGGCGGCTTCGAGCATGCGGGTCGCCTCCTCGGCGAAGCGGCGGGTGCCGGGTTGCTGGTCGTAGGCGCCGAGGATCTGGGTCGGGTCGATGTCGGTGGTCTTGGTGAGGATCCAGATCTGCATCGGTGCCTTCTCTCCTCGGGCGGTTCCGGTCGGTTCGGTGGTGTGTCGCACGCGCGCCGGGGGGTCGGCGCGGCGCACGGGCGGCGATCGGGGGTCGCTAAACGGCGGCGTTGACGCGCTGGGCTTCGGCGTACGGGGCGACCGAGGCGCGGGGGATGCGGTAGCCGCGCCGGGTTCCGATCCGGATCACGCCCGGGATCTCGCCGCGGTGGATCGCCGCGTAGGCCTCTCCGTCTGAAATGCGGAAGATCGCCGCGAACTCGGCGACGGTGAGCCAGTCGCCCTCAGCGGCTACTCCAGTTGCCGTGTTCTCAGTGAGCTTCATAACCCCAGCATGGGTGACATCTGTTAAGAAGTCAAGTAGGATCTAGTTAGTTCATGGAGTACATAGAAAACAAAAGAGCCCCGGCGGGCACCGGGGCTCTCGATCACTCGGGAATCAGGAGGTGAATGACCATTGCAGCACGTATGCCTCCCCCACCAGGACCATGTCGTTGACCTCCACAACGCGCCCCGTCTCAGTCGCCGCCGTGCGGCGGATTGCAGCGATCGGCTGGCCGACATCCAGCTTCAGTCGCTTGCGCTCCTCCGGCTGCGGCATGCGAATCCTGACCTGCTCGACGAACTTCGCAGGCTCGAACCCCAACTCGCGCAGGCGGGCGTATGTACCTCCTGGACCAGTGTCGGGCCTCTCGATCGGCGAACCCTTCACGAGGTCGGCCGGCAGATAGGACACCGCCGCCTGAACGATCCGACCGTCAACCGCATACACGCGGTCACGCACGACGACCCGCGCTGTACCCAGCAGCGCGGCCACGTCAGGCGATGCAGCACCCGCGGTCACATCCACCGAAACGATGGACAGCGGGCGCAACTGGAGGTCCGCACTCCAAATGGCATGCCCAGACCCCCACTGCTCGACAGACAGGCGCGTCGTCGCGTCACGCAGGATCGGCTTGAAGTCGCGCACGTACGCGCCCTTGCCGCGCTCGACGCGAATCAGCCCCTCACCTCGGAGGATCGCCAACGCGGCCCGCGCGGTTGGCTGCGAAACGCCGTACTCCTTCGCGATGGCGTTCTCGCCCGGAACGGCGGCCCCAGGCGGCAGTTTGCCTTCCCTGATCTGACTCCTCAGGTCGTTGGCGATCTTCTCTCGCCGGGTCGGCTTCGATCCATCGGACATGCGTCTCCCCTCGGGAACTTCTCACAAGAAGTTGACCACCTCTTCAAAGATGTCACCGTAGTGCTTGCCCTACTACATCTGCAGCATTGGGCTCTAGCAGGGTGCGCCGCGTGATCGAGGTGACCCGCCTGTCGAAGAACCGCGGCGGCTTCGAGCGCTTCCCCAACGAGGCCGCACGCAACCTGGACTTGTCCCTCGCCGCACTTGGCCTACTCGCACGTCTGCTCATCGACGGGAACAAGTTCAGTTCCATCGCAGGTGTGGCTGAGTACTACGGCAGCGGAAAGCGCGGCGGCGGCCGAGACGCCTACCTCGAGGCGGCCAAGGAACTCGCCGCAGCCGGACACCTGGTGCGCACTCAGGTCAGGTCGGCCGACGGCCGGATGACGACAATCATCGCAATCTACGCTGAATCGGTAAACGCCCAGGCGGGGCCGACACCGGCTCAGCCGTCGCCGGTACCACCTGCGGAAACCCTCATTACGCCAGGTCAGACCGATAACGGCTCAGCCGGTGTCGGCGCGAGCAGGCAGGATGATGCGAACGCGCAGGTGGGACCGGAAACGGCCCAGGCGGTCCCGGTCCCACCTGCACAAACGACCGTTTCCGCAGGTCGCACCGAAAACGGCTCAGCCGTTCCCCTTCCTTATACAGACGTTTTTCAGACAGACAGACCTCCTCCTACCTCCAGCGGACCAGCGGTCGCGATCCACGCAAGCCCTAGGGCGGCGGCGGGGGATGGCTACGCCGAACAAGAACCCAACCCCGACGCGGACACCGTCATCGACAAACTCGACCTGCAACGCCAACCAGGCCGCAGCGAACGAGCCCAACTCCTCGCCCCCATCACCGCGGCCCTCGCGGCCGGATGGACGGTGCCCGACCTGATCGCCACCCTCGACCGCGACTGGACCGGCGCCAACGACCGCGTACGAACCGCCATCTACCGCGCCAAGGACCTCGGTGCACCGCGCCGCAGAGACGAAGGCGCTGGTAGTAGTCGGCCGCCATGGTGCGGTGAGTGTGAGCAGTCCACCCGAATGATCGACTGGGACTCCAGTCATCCCGGGCGCTGCCCTAACTGTCACCCCCGCGCAGTAGGAGAATCCCGCCCCACCGCCACCGGCCGCGCGCTCGCCGAGGCGGACCGCGCGGGTGAGGAAGCTAAGCGCATCCTTGCCGCCGGTGGATACCAGCCCTACCGCAACCCCGTGGACCAGTCCGTCTACCTGGAAGGCATCTCGTGACCCGGCTACGGAGCGTCCGACCCCGCGCTGATCGTGCAGGACTGCGACGGGTCGCCCGGCAGGAACAGCGCGGGCGCATGTCCGGCGCCGCCGCCCGATCAGCCGAGCGTGAGCGCGATACCCGCCGCAACCTGGTCCAGGGTGTACGTCTGCGTCCCCCGATGCGAGATCGTCACCGTGTACTCGGACTGCCCGCCCGGCACCGGCACATCGAACGAGAACACGCATGTACCCGTCGTCACCGTGCCGGTAGTCCGCGCACCCTGCACCACCCCGCCGCTCAACGCGCCCACACCGATGGTGGCGCCCGTCTGGTTGCCGACCGTCACGGCAACGCCCTGACTGATGTCGCTGTAACCCTCGCCCCCGGCGCAAGGGTCGCCGTCGGTCTGCACGTAACTCGTGGTCGAGTTGTCCAGGTAGCCGCTGGACAGGGTGAGTGTGCCCTTCAGGTGCACCTGAGCGGGCGTGGCCGGGGCGCTGGATGAGCAGCCGGCCACACCTACGGCCAGACCCACAAGCAGACCCACAACGGACGTGCCGGAACGACGGCGCATGATCCCCCCACTGTTCGAATCCTGACAGGCCACCACGCTACGCCCGGCGCGTACGGCACGGGCCGGCGCGACCGGACCGCGACCGGATCGAGACGCAGCCGACGCGGCCGGCCCGAAACACATCGCGCGACACCCGCGAACACGCAACCATCAACCGAACCCAGGAGGACACGTGACCAAACCCCTGCTCCTGCTCGACGTAGACGGACCGCTTAACCCCTACGGCGCGAAACCCACCCAGCGGCCCGACGGATACACCACCCGGCATGTCCGCACCGGCGCGGACGGCTGGCATTGGGCACAGAGCGGCAAACGCTCCATCCGTGTCTGGCTCAACCCTGCGCACGGACCCATGCTGCTCGCCCTGACCCACCTGGTAGACCTGGCCTGGGCCACCACCTGGGAGCACTCGGCGAACCGGCTCGTGGCGCCCGTGGTCGGCCTGCCGCAACTGCCGGTGATCGAGTTCCCCTCGCGTGGACCGTTCCCGTTCGGCCAAATCTGGAAGCGCGACGCCGTCGAGGCGTACGTCGGCGAGCGGGCGTTCGCATGGCTGGACGACGACTTCGAGCCCGGCGACTTCGAGTGGGCGAAAACGCGCACCGAGGACGGCATCCCGACGCTGCTGCTGCACATCAGCCTCGGCATCCGGCAGCAGGACGTGGACCGGGTCGCCGGGTGGGCGGCCAACATCCGCGAACTGGAGACCACACTGTGACGGCCGCCGAGGAGTCCGACATGCGCGTTCTGCTGGCCGGCGTCGTCGGCTCCACCGCGTACGGCCTGGCCGGACCCGACTCCGACATCGACCGGCTCGGCGTGTTCACCTGGCCCACCACCCGGTTCATGGGCCTGACCGCGCCCAACGACTCCATCGTCACCACCAAACCCGACGTGACGTATCACGAGGCGGCCAAAGCTGCGAGGCTGATGCTCAAGTCCAACCCGACCGTCCTTGAACTGCTCTTCCTTGAGAGTTACGAGATCAAGACGGCGCTTGGCGATGAACTGGTCGGCATTCGCAGCGCCTTCCCGAGCGCCCGCCTGGTGAGGGACGCCTACTGCGGATACGCGGTCGCCCAGTGCCGGAAACTGCTCAACCGGGGCGACGGGTCTTTCAGCGCGGACACTCGCAAGCGCACGGCCAAACATGCGCGCCACCTACTGCGCCTGAGCCGCCAAGGTCTTGAGCTTTACACCTCGGGGAGGTTGACGGTGGCCCTAGAGGACCCGCAGCAGTACCTCGACTTCGGCGAGCAGGTCGCGAAGGACCCGACCGCCGCAGAGAAGCTGATTGCCGAGACGGTCGCAGCCTTCGACGCAGCCAGGACGGCGCTGCCCGATGAGCCGAGTTACGGTGTCGTTGAGGGGTGGTTGAAGAGGGTCCGGGCGCAGCACTATATCGCTCCGCGAGCTGCCGCATGAACCTTCGGAATGTCGGCGCTACCTGCGATAATAGATGTATGCAAGCTGATTCCTGCGACGCGGAACGGGCGAAGCCGACGCCTGGCATGGGCGTCATTTACGGGCTTCGCGACATCGATGGGACCATCCGGTACGTCGGCCAGACGCGTCAAGCACTGAAGCGCAGGCTGAAAGGGCATTTGGCGGACCGCCGCTCGCCGAGCCGGCCCGTATGCCGCTGGATTGCCGAGCTCGCCGAGGCCGGCGCGGTGCCGGGAATCCTCCTCATCGAGGGGCCAATACCCGCTACCGGCCTAGACGCCGCCGAAAGGCGGCACATCGAACGCCTGCGACTCGCGGGTGCGCCGTTGCTCAACTTGTCCACGGGCGGCGTCTCAGGGGGCACATGGCGAATGGCATCCGAGTCTGTACGTAAGAGTGCTCAAGCCAAGATTGGCAAACCCAGGTCGCCCGAGACGCGCGCGAAGTTGTCCGCCGCGAACATGGGAAAGAAACCCAGCGCGAAGACGCTGCGAAAGCGGAGCGACTCCCTATGCGGCAGGAAGCAGTCGCCCGAGTGGATAGCGAAGCGCACGGCTTCCGTCGCGGCCACGAAGTCACTGACTCGGGCAACAGCGTGCGGCAGCGGCCATGAGTGGACCGAGGAAAACACGCGATGGTACGACGGCCAACGCTATTGCCGCGCCTGCGCACGTGAGACGTCGCGAAAGCGAAGGGCGCTGAAACCGCGCCAGCCACGACGCGCCAGGACGCCGCAGCCGAAGCAGTATCGGGCGTTGCTCGCCGGGTGGATCGGCCCAATCACGGCCCCGTCGCTAGCCGAACGAACCGGAAAGACGCTCGGCGCCGCGTACCAGCTCCTCAGTGACGCCGCCAACGATGGGTTCGTGGTCCGAGTCGCCCGAGGCGTCTACCGCGTGCGCGCCGAGCACTACACCGTCGCGAAGGCGGCGCCCTGATGCTGCCCGAGGCGGTCCTGTTCGACATGGACGGCACCCTGTGCGACGTGCGCGCCATCCGGCACCACGTACTCGGCGGCCCCGCCAACGGCTACCGCAAGAACTTCGACGCGTTCCACCGCGACGCCGTCAACTGCCCCCCGAACGCCTGGGTCGTGGACGCCGCCCGCGCCGAACACGCAGCGGCCCGCGCCGTGCTGGTCGTGACCGCGCGCGAGGCGCGGCTCCGCAACTCCACTGCGTTCTGGCTCGCCCTGCACGGCGTGCCCTCGGATGCGATGTGGATGCGGGCGAACGGAGACTACCGGCCCGACCATGTGGTCAAGCGCGAGATCCTGGCGAAGATCCGGCAGCAGTACCGGCCGGTGCACGCGTACGACGACAACCCGGCGATCGTCGAGCTGTGGCGGTCCGAGGGAATCCCGGTCACGGTCGTGCCCGGCTGGGTCGAGGGCGCGGGTACCGCGGCGGTGCGGCCATGACCGGACCCGAGCCTCCGTCGCGCATGGTCGTGTGGCGCCGCCCGAACCAGAACCTCGACGACACCCGCGCCCCGTACTCCTGGGCCGGTTGGGGGCGCGTGTACGCCCGCCGCTGGCAGTACTGGCCGCCCTGGGGCGTCACCCGCTGGCGGCTGCCGCGGGCCGTCGACGCCTGCGACGGGCAGCGCGCCTCCAAACTCCTGATCGCGCCGCCGCTGGGGGCGTTCGTGTGGTTCTTCAACCGGCCCTGCGGCCACGACGACGAAGACGGCGAGGACTGACCGGTGGCCGCCCGCACCGTGGCCGCCTCGGCAGCCCGCGAAGCCGAACGCGTCCTCGCGACGCACCACCCCGCACTGAACATCCCCATCCCCGTCGACACCCTCGTCCAGCAGTGCGGCATGCGCCGCGCCGGCAAGAAACACGAGGGCACGCACGCCGTTGGCTTCACGGCCCGCGACGCACAGGGCAGCGTCATCCTCGGCGTCAACAGCGCCCACGGGCGTGCCCGCCAGCGCTTCGCCCTGGCCCACGGCCTCGGGCACGCGCTGCTGCACGAATACGACCTGTGCATCGACCACGCGATCCGCGCCCCGAACGGCCTACCCGTCTCCTCGACGGCGACGATGGCGCAGGAGCGCGCCGCTAACCGCTTCGCCGCCGGACTGCTGATGCCCGAGGCCGCGATCATGCGGGAACTGGCGGTGTGGCTCGGCGGGCGCACGACCGCGTCCGATCGCGAGCGGATGGTCACGGACCTGCACAAGCTGTTCCAGGTGCCGTACGAGGCGATGGCGTTCCGCCTGGTCGACCTGGCGGTGCTCGTGCCGTGACCGGACCGGCCGGGCGGTACACAAAGAATGTGGGCGCCTTCGGGGATACTCACGGCGTGCCGGAAAACGTGCCAGCGACGCAACGCAAGAACATCTCCGTGCCACCGGGCAGGCCCGCCGACGTGTGGGCCGCACTCGAAGCCCACTGCCGCTATGCGGGGCGCAGCATGTCCTCCGTCGTCATCGACGCCGTCGAGGCCCATCTCGCGACCCTGACGCGCTCGCATCCGCGGAGGACCCAGTCGTGAACGACGCCGACAACTACAACCCGCAGCGCCTGGACCCGGCGCAGGTGGCCGCGCTCGTGGCCGGCGCGAACGAACGCCGCCTGCAACCCGCGACACGCGACGACCCGGCCGAGATCCGGGCCAGGATCGACCAGCTCGCGAGGGGCTACGAGAACGACGCCGAGGAAGGCCCCGCGCCGAAACACGGCGACCACGGCACCTGCGCGGCGCTGGTCGGCAGCGGCGCGCAGGGCACCGCCGCGTGCGGCTACGAGATCGCGCTGCGCGCCGAACGCACCGCCCTGATGGCCGACGGCACCGACGGGCACGGCCGGCCCGGCGGGCGCCTCGTGCGGGTGTGGCGGCACGCCGACGTCGCGATCGACCACATGCACGCCGCGCAACCGGGAGGGCCGGCGTGAGCGGGAGCGTCCTGCTGGTCGGCGACACCCACGGCAACCTCGCGCACCTGCGCCACCTGCTCGACACCGCCAACCGCCACGACGCGACCTACCTGTTCCAACTCGGGGATTTCGGCTACTGGCCGCACACCGCCGACGGCCGGGCGTTCCTGCGCGACGTCGAGAAGTTCGCCGCGAAAGCCGGGCGCACCATCTGGTGGCTGGACGGCAACCACGACCGCTCCAGCCTGATCGACCACACCGCCACCGACGACGAAGGCTTCGTCGTCATCTCCGAGCACGTCCGATACGCCCCGCGCGGGCACCGCTGGACTTGGGGCGGCGTGCGGTTCATCGCCCTCGGCGGCGCGTACAGCGTGGACAAGCCCTGGCGGGTGCGCGCAGAGCGGGAGAAGACGCTCAAGCTCGAGCGCGCTGCGGCGCGGTACAGCCGCACCCCCGCAGACGCCGCCGGGACGCTGTGGTTCCCCGAGGAGGAGTTGACCGACGAGCAGCTCGCCGCCGCCCTGGCCGACCCGGGCCCGGTGGACGTGATGCTCACCCACGACAAGCCGCGCGCCTCCGACCCGCGCTGGAACCGCAAGGACCTGCCCGAGTGTTGGCCGAACCAGGACCGCATCCAGCGCGCCGTGACCGCGCTGCGCCCCCGGCTGCTGGTGCACGGCCACCTGCACTACCCGTACCGCGACCAGATCCGTTCGGCGGGGGATTCGTGGACTACCGTGGTTGGACTGGACGCCGATCCCGCCGCGGCCGGGTCGTCGTCCTACCGTAAGACGGACTCGTGGGAGCTGCTGGCGCTTGATGACCTGGCGGCCGAGCCCGCTGCGCAGAGGGGTGCCGACGCGTGACCGACAACCCCGCGCCCGGCCACCAGTGGCGCATCGTCGTGGACGGCCACCCGGACAGCGGACACTGGATCGACGTCGCGGACGGCGACTTCCAGAACATCAACTGCGTCGGACGCCTGGAATTCCGCACCAAGCCAGCGCCCACAGCGCCCTCATCATCCCCGGGCGCCGTGGGGAGCGCCGTAGATCGCGTCTAGCGCTGCGGCTAAGCGCCGGACGGCCGCTGTGAGTGTCAGTGCCCTGCGGGAGGATTGACCATCCCGCGTCCCGCGAGCGAGCCCGAGGAGATCGCCGTGCCGGTGAAACTGACCAGATACCAGCTCACCATCCTGCGCGCCATCGCCGAGGGAAAGGTCTCCAAGCCCAACCGGCGCTATTCCAACTGGTGGATCGCGGACCCGTCGCGCCCGTCCGGATTCCGGCCGATGTACAGCGCCATGAACGTCATCGAGGGGGAGGGATTGGCCGAGCCGGGCGTACCCGGACCGAGGTACACGCCGGCCGTGCTGACCGACGCGGGACGCGCCGCGCTCGACCATGCCGACGGCCGACGGCGCGGCTAGAGATCCGCACCAAGCCGACGCTCGCAGCGGATTTGCCCTCGACCCGCGGGAAAGCGCCGTAGACGGGCGTGCTTGTCGGTGCCACCTGCGACGATAGCCGTGTGACTGGCATTCAGACCGCACCCGCCTCCGCACCGATCGGCACCTACTTGGGCCTGCCGCTGTACAAGCACGGCACCGCCCCGGCGCATCTGCGCACCGTCACCCGACTGGCCGCGATACGCCTGCAACCCGCACCCGGCCAACGGCCCGTCTGCTACGTGATCCCCTACTACCACCCGGACGAGCGGCGCGCCCTGTACGAACCCGCCGACGCCGCCCCGATCGTTCGCTCGGTCGGCGACGAGTGGGCGTGGAGGGCGCGGCGCACCTGCCCGCGCTGCGGCAAGGTCCGCGAGTACGTCATCCACGGGCGCCAGTGCGGCAAGTGCGCCGCCGCCGACCGGGCCAAGACCGCGGCGCGCTGGGCGCGCACCTGCGGCGGCTGCCGGCGCGTCGGCTCGAAGCCGTACCCGCAGATCCTGGTGGGCGCGTGGAACACGCAACGGCTGTGCCGGTTCTGCGTCGCCGAACGCAATCGGAAGAAGGAAGAGTTGCTGCGGGCGGCGATCCGGTGCGCGGGCGGCTGCGGCAAACGCACCGCGACCAAGCGGGAAGTGCTCGCCTGGGCGCTGGAGACCCGCTCAGCCATCGCCCGCTGGCAACGCCGCTGCGAGCCCTGCCAGGCCGCACACGGCGCCGAGCAGGCCCGGCTCAGCGCCGAACGCGAAGCGCGCTGGGCGCAGGAACGCGCCGCCGCACAGGCGGCCGAGCGCGCCGCGCGGGAAGCACGCCGCCGCGAGGTCCAAGAACTCGCCGCCTGGGCCGCCGCGGCGCTCGCCGACCCGAACACGGTGATCCTCGACACCGAGACCACCGGCCTGCACGATGAGGCGCGGATCGTGGACATCGCCGTCGTCACCGGCGCCGGGCAGGTGTTGCTCGACACCCTGATCAACCCCGGCGAGCCGATCCCGGCCGAAGCCACCGCGATCCACGGGATCACCGACGAGATGGTGGCCGACGCGCCCACGTTCGCGCAGATACTGCCGAGGTTGACGGCGGCCGTGCACGGAAGGCGCGTACTGATCTACAACGAGGGCTACGACGTCGGCCGCGTGCGCCACGAACTGTGGCTGATCGATGTCGGCCCGGACGCGTGGCTCGCTGCGGAGTTGCGCGCCGAGGACGTCATGATCCCCTATTCGGATTGGGTGGGGGAATGGTCCGACTACTGGGGCAACAACAGGTGGCAGCCGCTGAACGGTGGCCACCGGGCGCTCGGGGATTGCCTCGCGGTGATCGACTGCCTCAAGGCCATGGCGCGCACGGCCGTCGGCGAACGGGAGATGGCGGCGTGACCGCCCGCGTTGTGGGCGCGGCCTGCGAGAATTGGCACGCCACCAGCACCACACCTTGACGGCCCCACCGGAGAGCGACATGACCGAACTCAAGTACTGGGCCAAGCGAAAAGCCGAGAAGTGGATGCTCCGGCTCGTCTGGAAACTGCCCAAGCGCCTAGTGATGTGGTGCGCGATCCGGGTGATGGCCAACGCCACCACGGGCCCGTACGGCAACCAGGTCGTCCCCGATCTCACCGCGATGGACGCGCTGGCCCGATGGGGCGTGGAGTGACCCCCGAGACCCGCACCGCACGCGACCCGGCCGCCGAGTTCGTCGGCAAGCGCCCCCGCTGCACGCACTGCGGCAGGCGTGTCGCCCACAACACCCGCTCCGCGATCCTGCACGCCGACGGCACCCGCAGCGAGTACTGCGCGCACCGTCGGGCATGCCGACGCGCCGAACACGACTCGATCGCCGACCAGGGGCCGTTGCGACTGCCGTACGAGATCCGGGACCTGGCCACCGAGTCAGCGGGCGCGGACCTGATCGCCGCGGACTACATCACGCTGCCGTGGTGGCTGCGCCTGGTGCCGCAGCGGGCGCTAGACCGGCTTTGGCGCGACGCCGCGGTGCAGATCGGCGGGGCCGTGCAGGCGTCTGTGCTCCATCGGGGCGAGCGAGCCCTGCGACGGCGAACGCTGCGAAGACGGCGGTGCGGCCCACTGTCACCGGTGCGCCGAGGTCGAAGCGGACGAACTGCTTGCCGAACGCGACCGGTTGCGCGCCGAGAACCAGCACCTGGACGCCACGCTCGAAGAGGAACGGCGCCTGATCGACGGCGAACGCCGAGCCCACGAAGCCCGCGCCGGGGCCGCCGCGTGGTTCCTGGAGGGCGCCCGCCAGTCGGACGGCACATACCGCCCGGTGCCAGTCGGCGAAGCGATACGCCAACTGCGCGCGCCGATCGAGCCGCAGCAGTTCGCGAAGTGGCCCGAAGATTGGGCCGCGCACCGGGCCGAACGAGACGCCGCCAGGGGAGGGACGTGAAGACGTACCCGTGCTCGCGCTGCGGCCGGATGAACCCCGGCTTCCTGGCGTTCGAGACCGGCTGGCCGAACCGCAGTCGGTACTGGTGCCTCGGGCACATCCCGCGATGGACCCGGATCAAGATGCGGCTGCGAGGTGCGCCATGACCGCGGACCGGCAGACGCCCTGGCCGCCGTCGATGGTCTCGGCGCGCACATGGGAGAGGATCTACGGCCCGCTCGACCTGGCGCTCACGACTGTCCCGGAAGCCGAGCGCCGCACCCACCGCTGCGACGAGTCCTGCGCCTGCCCAGCCGACGGCCTACCCATGATCTACGCGCCCTCGATCGGACAGCACGCCTGCCAGAACCCCGACTGCGAGTACGCGCACCCGGAAGGCGGCTGACGTGCCGACCCACCAGTTCAACCTCGCCTACGCCGACTACAACATCGCCCCCGGCCGCGCTGCGGCGTTCTGCGACGAACTGATCGAGGAACTGCTCGACCACCAGCCGACAGTCGAATGGCAGCGCGTCACCGACGTGGGCGGCGGCCGGTTCTACGCTGCGGTGCGCGTGCCCGGCGATGAGCGGGAAGCCGCCGCAGTGCTGGCGAGGGCCATGGAGAACGCGCGGGCCCGGCTGCGAAGCGCGGCCCGATGACCGACATCCTGCACGTGCGGCCCGTCGGCGACCTGGTCGAGCACGACACCTCCACCGGCGAACCCGACTGCGTGTGCGGCCCCGAGGTGCGCCCGGAAAAACGCGAGGACGGCTCGATGGGCTGGCTGATCGTGCACCGTTCGCTCGACGGGCGCGAACGGGCTGAGGACGCCACACATGACTGAGCCGCCGATGTACGCGGGCCTGCTCGCCCAACTCGAGGGCCCGCTCGCCGACGTGCCCCCCGCTACCGCGCGAGATCGCCGTGAGCGACGGCGCGACCCTGGACGCACTGATCGCGGGCGCCCCAAAAGGCGGGCCGTCACCGCTGCGCAACCCGCTCGGCTCGCTGCTCGGCATCCCGCTCCTCGTCGACGACGCGCTGCCGACCGGCGAAGTCCACATACGCGAGCATGACGGGCGGGTCAGCGCCATCTGGCGGCTCGGCGACGGCGGGCGGTGGATCAGCCTGCCGGTCGCCGGGCGCCCGGACGCCATCGGCGGCCTGCCGTGACCATCAGCGCCGTGATCCTTCCGCCGACGTGCGAGTTGATGCACAACTGCACCCGCCGCCAGGCCCGCGCGATCCTGACCGCGTACGAGTGGTGCGGCATCGTCATCGGCGCGCTGACCGTGTTGTGGCTCGCCTGGTGGGCTGTCTGGGAGTGGCTGGACCGACATCGAGATCGGCCCTGGTGAGCGCGCCAGAGTTCGGGTGCGCGCCGAGCCACTGGCCGCCGTTCCTGCGCCCCGTTCGCGGGCTCAAGCCGTCCCGTACGCCCGGATGGCTGGTGCGGCGGCGGTGGAGGCGCGCACTGCGTAGGCTCGATAAGTGGCCGACATCGGAGGCAGGTGGGTGGACGATCCGCCGCTGTCCGAACTCCCGCCCCCGCCGCCACACCTGATCGCGGTACGAGGCGCCCAGCGGCTGCGCGTGAACAATCTCAATCACCCCGACCCGCGCCGACGCGGCGGCCACACCGACACGGTCGCGCTCGCGTGGGCGCGCACGCCCGACGGCGAGTGGACGGCGCTGCTCGCCTGGCTCGGGGCGTGGCAGCAGGACGGGCGCACCACCGGACGCGGCCGGTTCGGCTGGTGCCGTATCCCCGAGGGCCGGGCGCGCGTCATGCCGGTCGTGGACCGGCCCGGCATCGCCTGGTACGGCATGTACGAACCCAACGAGCTCGGCGCCGCGATCGGCCTGGCCGCCGAGACGCTTCCCGAGGAGTTGCGGACCGCGGCGCTCGAACCCTGGCGCGGGAATGTCGAGTTGAAATAGGCAATGCGACACTGGCGCCATGCCTGACGCTCCGCCCCCGATCCGCGTCCTCGCCACCGGCCCGGACTGGACCTGGTACTGCGATGCCACGATCGCCATGCACGCCACCGACCACAGCCGAAAGCGCGGCCAATGCCGGTGCGGGTGGAAGACCGCCGACGTCCACCCCAGCCAGGTCCGGGAACTGCTCGACCTGTGCGAGCAGCACCTGGCCACCAGCGCGCAGCGGCGGGACGAGTACCGGCGGTCCCTGTCGCCGAGTACGCGCACGCTCGAAGAGTTGGACGCGGAGATCAACGCGGGCCTGGACGCGATGCACGCGATCGTCGGCGAGATGGAGGAACGCTATGGCTGATCTCGACGCCGCCATCCGTGCAGCGCGGTAGCCTGCACGCAGGACTCCCACTAGGGGCAGGCATCAGCGAGGGGTAGACCGGTCACCGCCCGTGGCGGCACGTACCGGCCGGTTTCGGCAACCGAGAGCCGGCGCGCCCGCCCCGCCCGCGATGAGGGCTTGGCCGCGCGCCACGGATGGTGGTCGGGCCCGAGCGAACGCCCCGGCCGAGTGTGTTGCGACCGGGGCGTTTTGCTGTTCCAGTCATGGGCGGATGTGTAGCACGCTTGACAGCCTTATCCCGTAGCGGGAGTATATGTGTAGCGCGCTACACGGTGTGGCGGCGGATGGGGGAAGGCCATGGCACTCCACATCGAGTACCTCGACAACGACAACGCGGATCGCGAAGCCGACATTTACGAACGCAACCGCACCCACGGCATTGTCCCCATGGCCGTCATGCTGATCCTCGACGGCTACCACGACACCCTCCGCGTCGGCTACAGCCTCCCGCGCGCAACAGACAGGCCGAAGGAGCAGGACCCCAACACGCGCTACTGGCCGATCCCGGGCCAGCCGACCGTCGAACAGCTCAATGAGATCATCACGGCCGCCGCGCCGATCGCTGAGACCATCCACACCGAGGACGTCCGTGCCCGGCCCGACCGAGCCACCGGTCCCGACGTCGAGCGGGCCGTCCGAGAGATCCAGGGCATCGTCGACACGCTCACCGCCCACGTCGTTCCCCTTGACACCAGCCAGCGAGCGCCGGAGGTGAACGAGCTCGTGGCAGCGCAGGCCGACGTGGCCCTCCACGACCGTCAGACGGCGCGACGCGACGACGCGATCCGCGCCGCTATCGCCGAGGGGGTCCCCGTCTCTGTGGTCAGCGGACACACGGGGCTCTCCCGCGAGCGGGTCTACCAGATTCGCGACCGCCGCCGGTGACTGCACGGGCCCGGACGCAACACGCCTCGGCGCGCATCCCGATGCACCCGGACGACTTCTTCCGCCTGCTGCGCCTTCGCGGCGCCTACTGCGAGCACCCGCAACTGGCCGGATGGCGGCTGTTCGAGCTGACACTGCCCGGCGGCCCGTCCGTGTTCCCGTGGCCGCCCGCACTCACCGACCGGGAACTGGGCGAGCATCTGCGGGCGCTGGCGGCGCGACGCACCGGGCACGACCCGGCGCTGATCTCCATCCACATGCCCTGCCGCGACTGCCCGAGGCACAGTCCGCCGCCCGTGGAGTTCACGCCGCCGGCGTCTGGCTGACCCTTTCCGCGATCCGGTCACCCGCCTGCGCGAACACCCGGTCGCGCACCGCGACGATCGTCGCGGGCACCCCGCACGAGCACGGATCGCCCTGCCAGAACGGGCACAGGTCAAGGTGCAACTGCGCGCTCTGCTGCGCCGTAGCGTCCAGTGCGTCAAGCAGCAGCCACGGCCAGTCCTCGGCGATCGCCATGCGCTGATGGAACCACGGCCCTGCGACAAACGCACCCGCCGCGTCGTATCGGCGCGCTAGTCTCGAAACTGCGCGCCAGCCACGCCCCCCGCGATCGGCGCGCCCGATGCCCGGAACATTCGGGCCTGCCGCCCCGGCCGACCCCCGTCTCGCCGGGGCGGCAGCGTCTCAGCCGCCGTTCGCGGCTAGCCACGCTTCGATCGCCGCCAGGTCGTCCGCGCCCGGCATCCGCCCCTGCGCGGTGCGGAACAGGACGGAGAACTTCACCCCGCACAGCCCGGACACCTCCCGTAGCGACAGTCCGGCAGCATGGCGCGCTGTGTCGATCCTGGCCCACAGCGCCGCGGCGTCCGGGTCCGGCGGGTTCTCCGCAGCGGCCTTGCGCCGCACGGCCTCGACCAGTTCGCCCATAGCTGCGACACCGGCCGGCGACAGCTCGCGTGCGCCGAGGACCGGGATCGTCTCGCCCGACAGCAGCGTCACCGGGCGGCACTCGTCCCCGCCCGCGCCGCAGTTGCACGAGCCCGAACAGCCGCCCGCCTTCGCGCACTCGGACTCGGGGTGGCGACAGCAGTAGGTCTCGTACTCAGGCATCGCACGCCGCCTCGATGGCCGCGAGCACCACAAGCTGGCCTGGCCCGTACAGATCAGCGAGATCCGAGACTAGGAAGCCCAACACCTTCGCGTAATCCGGCGCCGTCGGAATCAGCGGCACGGTCACCCGCTGCTCGGGCGCACCGACGGGATGCCACAGCTCGGCCACTCGCCCACCGCCCTCCCGCACCCAGCCGAGCCGCTGCAAGTACGCACGCACCCGCTCGGGCGTGTGCCGCTCGGGGTCCACGGCGTCGGCGGGATGCGCCAGACACAGCGAGCGTGCTCGGGCGAGTGCCGTACGCGTTTCGTCGAGCAGCGCGAGCACGGCCTCCATGTCGGTGCGTTCCAGCGCGTAGACTCCGCGCGGCCATTCTTCGGAACGGAACGCGGCGCTGTGGACCAACTCGCCGCCGAGGTTGCGCGTGCCCGGCGGCAGTGCGGCCAGCAGGGCGCGGATGCGCTGCTCGGCGCGCGCGGTGCCGTGTGTCGTCTCAGACATCGCCGGCCTCTGCGCCCGTCGGGACCTCGACCCACGGCTCGGCGTGACTGTAGCGGGTGCGGCGCACCACGACCCACGCGCCCGGCGGCATGAGTGCGACGAACTCGCGGGCGTCCTGCTCGTCGTCGCACGGCTTCGTCACCGGATGCCCGGCGGCCTTGTCGGTCAGCGCAGCCCACTCGGTCCACGGCTCGCCGATCAGGTCGAGTAGCTGGTCAACCACGTCCGGCAGCTTCTCGCGCGCCTCCAGCCCGTCGGAGGTGTCCGCACGCGCCGCAGCGGCCAGGGCGCGGGCCTCGGTTAGGTCGGTCACGACCACTCCCGCCCGTCATCGTCTGCGTGCAAACCATCGTGGCCACGCTCACCCGTACACCAGGTGGCATCGCCACGGTCGTCGGTCGCATGCTCGTCGTCGCACCTGATGTACACGTCGTGCCGCCGGAACGCCTCGACGATCGCCGGGTCGTTCTGGAATTCGTCGAGAGACTCGTCCTCGGTGTCCCAGTCTCCGTCCTGGAGTGCGCCGATCAGGTCGCCGAGGACACGGATCTTCATCTCGTCCGGCGCGTTCAGCTCCACCAGCGCCTTCGCCGCCGGGTCGAAGATCTCGCCTGCGCTTGCCCAGCCCATGCCGTACTCCTTATTTGATCGTGATTTCGATGTCGGCGCGCTCGATCTTGTCGAGCACCATGTCAACTAGCGCTTCCCGCTCGTCGTCGGTCAGGTCCGCCACGTCGCCGACCTCGTTCTGCGCCTCCCGCCGAGTGGCACTGCGGGCGCGCCACTCGATCAGGGACTCGGCGAGTTCCCCGGCCAGGACGTCAAGATCGGCCATCGCCAGCGTTCCTCTCCTGGATCGCGAGCACCGCGTCGGACAACTTGGCCAGCGCAGTGCCGGCCGCCGTCTCGTGCTCGATATGCGGCTGCTCGAGCAGGCACGGACCGCCCGACACCTCGTCGACCACGAGTCGGTAGAGCAGCCAGAGCTCGTCCTCGTTGAGCGTGAGCGTCGTCTTGACGGCCATCAGCGTCTCCTGTCCTCGATCGGCTCATAGCCCTGCGACCGCAGCCACCGTGCCGTGGCCTCATTGCGTGCCTTCGCCGCGCCGTACGCCGCGTGGTCGGTGGATCGGCCGTTGAGGATGGCCATCCCGATCTCGGTGTGGCCGCCCGCGTGCAACTCGATCGACCACGCGTCGACCTGCTCGATGCGTTCGCCGGCGCGGAACGCGGAGATCGCCGCGTCGGCCTTGGCCTGCAGGCGATCGAACCGCGCCTGTGCTTGCGCGAGTTCTTCGGCAGCCAGTTCGGCTTGGTGCCGGAAGTACGCCTCGACTTCTTCGCGGGCGATCTGCTCGTCGCCGGGCTGCAACGGGTCCGGCTTGCGCTGCTTCGCGGCCATCACGCACCTGCCTGCGCGAGCGGCTGGATGTCGGAGCGCGCCATGATCCCGGCGACCTTCGACGCGAGCGCCCCGCGAACGGCGTCCGCACCGGGACGCAGATGCTCGATCGTGCACGCGGCGGCGAGGATCACGTCGGCGAGCTCCTCAAGCACCTGCTCCATGGTGTGCGTGACGCCCTTGCGCCGGTTCGTGCCTTTCATCCCGGCGAGCGCGTCGATGGCTTCGCCGAGCTCGGCGCCGATCTTCAACACGTGGTCTTCGTCGGTGAGCGCGCCGTCCGCGTCGAGCCACGCGGTGATGTCGCGCACCTGCGCGAACAGGTCCCAGGCGTCGCTCATCGCGTTCCTCCTTCGGTCGGCATCCGGTACTTGTCCGCGAGTGCGCGCAGTGCGTCGGCGCGCTGGTTCCACACGCGCGGGTATCGCGGGTCGTTGCCGGCCATGGCCTTGAGCCGGGGCGTGTGCTCGCGCATGATCGCGGCGCGTTCCGCCTCGTACTGCTCGATACGCTCCGGGTCGATCGTCGGATTGGGCATCACGCGCCCCGTTCCGCCGTGAGCGCGGTCTCGGCCGCGAACGTCAGCAGCTCGTCCAGGGTCCGCGCCCAGTACTCGTCGCCGGGCGGCGGCAGTTCGCTCGCGTCGCCGGGCAGGTCGCGCAGCAGCCGGGCGTGCAGCGCCTCGAACGCATTGCGCCAGCGGTCGGCGTTAGCGAAGTGGGCGCTGAGCGTCGCGGCGTCGCGCAGACGCAACCGGATCTCGATCGTGTTGGCATTCAGGTTCACGGACGCCAGGTCGTACATGTCGGCGCCGCTGGCCTCGCGGATCTGGGCGCCCAGGACCGAGCGCAGGTCGAAGATGTTGATCGCAGCGGCCATCACTCGCCGCCCTCTCGCTGCCAGGTCTCGGCCTCGCCGCCAAGCCACTGCGGCAGCCGCTCGATCGACATGCGCTCGTCGAGGTCGTCGATGCAGAACGGCATGGGATCGAACAGCCGGTACAAGGCCCTGGCCAACTCCTGTGCCTCGCTCAGCTGGCCGATCCGCTCGTTGGCGATCAGCGCCATCTCGCGGGCGGCGTCCAGCAGCGCCTCGATATGGCTGCGCAGGACGGGTGCGCTTTCGTAGGAGATGGCGAGGCGCCGGTCGCCGGGGTGGTTCTCCTTGTCAACCTTGAGCCACGCGGTGAACGCCTCGACGGCGCCGAGTTGGGCGAGTGCGGTTGATTCGGTCATGGTGCTCCTTCGCTGGTAGTGGATCGGGTGGCCCCGCGCGGTGTGGGGCGCGGGCGAGGAAGAACGGTCAGGCAGGCGGTTCGCAGTGCGAGCACGGCGGGTACGGGGTCGCGGCGCAGAAGCAGCCATCAGCGGGACGATCGAAGTCGTCGACGAGGGCGGGGCGCTGCTTCGCGCCGACCGGTCGGCTCCTGCGTCGGCGGGCCGGTCGCGGCGGGTTGGCCGCCAGCCGGGCGTCGACAGCGTCGGAGAACGCCTTGAACAGGCGCCCGACCGGGTCGTCGGTGAACTGGTCGCCCACGGTCAGCGGCCTTCCGCGGCGGGTGCGTCGGGCAGTTCGCTGGAGTGCATCGCGGTGACGAGCGCGCTGTCACGCCACACCAGCCGCAGCGGGCCGAACTCGCTCCACACTCGATCGGCCGCCCGGACAATGCCGCAGGCCCTCAGCTTCCCCCCGGATGGGCACACCCACGGATCGGGGAGTTGCGCGTCGAGGCACGCGAGCCACACGTCGCCGGGCTGCGGCGGCCAGAACGACGGAGCGGCAGGCGCTGCAAGCTCGGCAGTCGGCTCCGAGGTCTGCGGCGCAAGCATTGCAAGCATTTCCAGCGCCCCGTCCACGGACTCGGCGGGCGCGATCGCCTTGTGCAGACCGGCGATCCGCAGCGCGTTGCCGACGCGGCTGTCCAGATCCACCGCGAGCGCCAGGGCGCCGCCGTGAGCCCGCGCGCGTTTGGCCGCGCCCACGATGACGCTCAACCCGGTCGAGTCGATCAGGCCCACCGCGCGCAGGTCCACGACCTGCCGGTAGCGGCCCTCGTTGATCGCGTCGAGCAGGACGCTGCGGGCGTCAGGTGCGCTGTACACGTCCAGGCTCCCGGTGGCCGCAACGACGGCGACACCGGGTGCGGGCCGGTCGATGGCGAATGTGGCGGTAGGGAGCACGGTCAGCGGCCTTCCGGGTTGAGGGTGTCGAGCAGGGCGCGGCCCGCGAGGGTCGGCGTCGCGAAGCACCAGGTGCCGATGTCGGCCGCCACGCGTCGGTCATCGGCGAGCAGCCCGGCGTCGATCAGGGACTGCACGGCGGGGGTGTCCGGCCGGGCGTCTTCGTCGGCGCCGACCATCCAGCGCACCGGTTCGCGCGTCGCGTCGGCCCACACGTTGCGCTGAGCCGCGGCGCGCAGGACCGCGAGTTGGGCGGGGGAGAGGGCGGGCATGTCAGGCCCCCGGTCCGGTGCGCGGGTTGAGGATCAGCAGGTCCGCGACCTCGACCAGCGCGCTGTACGCGCTACCGCCACCGAACCGCCACCCGCCCAGGTGGAAGACCGGGGCCTGCCCGGGACCGTCGAGCACGTAGCGGCCGTCCGCGTCGTACACGGTCAGGTCCGGCACCTCGGCGCGCACGAGCTCCTGCGCCTGCTCCAGTTCTGCGACGGTCAGGCGTGCGGCCTTGCGGATGGTCCAGCCGTCCGTGTCGAGCAGCTTCAAGGCCTGCGCGGACTCGGCGAGCAGCATTCCGGTGATCAGGTTGGTGTGCCCGTCGCGTCGCGCCTTGCGGACGAACGCCCGAGCGTTCAGGGCGATCCGCTGGGCGCGCTCGGTCTTGGTGGGCGCCATGGGGTTGGTCATCGCTCCGACGCCTCCACGACGGTGCCGGTCACGTGCTTGCGGTTCCAGATGATCGTGTCGGCCTCCTCGTCGATGGCGGCCAGTTGCTCCTCGCCGGTCATCTCGTCCCAGCCCTCGGGCAGCGCGACGCGCTCCCGGATGGAGCCGCTGCCCAGGCTGATCGTGATCTCAAGTTCGCGGCGCACGGCGCGCCTCCTTCGTGGTCTGCGCCGTCAGGCGGACGGGCACTGGTCGATGTGGTCGAAAATTGCTTCGTGCTGGTCGGCGGGGATCACCGCGCCGCATCCGCACGTGTGCGGGCCGCTCTCGGCGGCCGGGTACCGGATCGCTTCGAGCTCCTGGCAGGGCGCGCAGTCCTCGTCGATGTACGACTCGCCGCAGAAGCCGGCGCAGTCCGGCGCGCAGTGTGTCGGCGGGTCGAGCGGGTGCTCGGCCTCCACGATCCGCACGGCCTCGATCCAGATGCGGGACGCCTCCGTGCGCCCGAACCGGTCGAGCAGGCGTGTGAAGAAGGCGTGTGAAGAAGGCGCGTACCAGGGGTGCTCGTCGCCCCGGCGCAGCACAGCAGCGGCTAGGACGACATGCTCTGCACTGGGCTGCGCGGCCATGTCACGCCTTCTTTCCGGTGAGGTAGGCGATGGCCGATTCGGCCTTGCCGGTCCAGGTTCGGTCGAAATTCCTTAGCGGGTTGTATAGCCCGGTGACGTGGCCGCTCTTTGAGAACTTCACCGAGATGTAGTCGTCGCCCCTGCTGTACCGCCGCTTCTCGGACGTCGCCCATCCGGCGGGTATCTGCTCGACGCTCCAGCCGTGCTCGGCTGCGGCCAAATCAATGCGGTCGCGCGCGGTAAGGCGCAGGCCTGGCACGTCGGCGAGGTTGACCAGGTGGCGGTCTCCGTACTCGTAACTAGTCTCGACGGCGATGCGGTGGGCCTTGCGGACTGCGGCGGGGTCGGCGTCGTCCTCGGTCAGACGTCCGTCGCAGATGAGTTGGTTCGCGACCTCCTCGACGAACCGGCGCGTGATCTTCGTGCCGGCCGCGCCGCGCCGGTGTGCTTCGCGGGCGCGGGCGCGGGCTTCGCGGGCGAGCCACTGCGCGGCCTCGGCCTTCGTGGCCTTCGCGGGCTTCGGGATGTCGCGCCAACACCAGATCTTCACGTCGGCCAGAATCAGGCGCATCTGCCTGATCGCCTCGGCCTTGGTCGGGAGCGGGCCGCAGTGGGTGAAGGCGGAGGAGACGTACCAGCCAGCCTGGGCGCGGTCTTCGCAATCGCGTCGATCCAGCTTCCTGGCGTGTATGAAGGCGTCGAAGGTCTCCTCTCCGCTGCGCTCGATCGCGTCGGTGTCGACTTCCTCGATCGCGACGCCGGACTTGATCTCGATGAACTCGACGCGGCCGCGACCCGGCTTCTCGACCAGGAACACGCGCGAGTGGCCGCGCACCGCAGTGGCCTTCAGCCCGTTCTTCGTGGTGGTCATCTCTCAGGCTCCGATCAATGCGTTGGCGGGAATGTCGAACGACTCGGGCTTGACGTGCAGCAGTCGGCGGCCGTCCGCGAGGATGAGCGCGTAGCCCCAGCAGTCCTTGTCGCGGTCGGGGCCGTAGTAGCAGTCGCACACGTCCTCGAACCGGGCCGGGCCGTGGAATTGGGTGAGCGACCCGCGGTAGGTGACGACGGTCCACTGGTTGAGGGTGTTGGCGGCGGCGCGCGCGGCCATCTCAGGATCCGATCAGGTGTGCGGTGCGCGTGTAGTCGGCGGTGGCCGAGCGCAGGATCTCGATCTCGGCGGGGGAGTACGCCAGGCACCGCACCAGTCGGCGGCCGACCACGGCCAGACCCGACAGCGCGGGGGTGATGCCCTTCGCGGCGGCCAGGGCCTTGACGCGCTTGCCCAGGGTGGACGCGTAGCGGCGGACCGTGTCGTCGTCCGCGCCCAGGTCGCGCAGGTACGAGGCGGCGGTCAGCACACCCGAGTTCACGCGCTCGGCCAGCCGGAGCAGGACGGCGCGGCGACGGGCGGTCGACATCGTGGAGCCGACCTTGCCGGAGGAGCGGCGCGGCCGCTTGGGCTGGTGGTCGGCGACGGGGCAGATACTGCGGGCGAACTCGCTGGCGGGTTGGGCGGGCGCCGGATCGTCCGTCTTGACGCGGACCGTGGAGGCGCCGACCAGGATGCGGCTGTTGCAGATCGCGTCGCCGGTGTAGCTGATCTCGACGCGGTCGCCGCCGCCGGGGAGGGTGAAGCGCTCAACGCTGGTGATCGTCTGGAAGGCGAGGTCGGCGACGCCACAGCGTGTGTCGTACAGGTCGCCAACTGCCAGTTCGTCTGCGCGCTTCTCGGTGATCATCTCGGGGTCCCCTCCGGTTGGTTCTCTGATCGGGCGAGCGAGGATGCCCGGCCCCGAAGGGCCGGGCGGAAGGTCAGTGGCCGAGCCGCTCGACGTAGCCGTAGCCGACGCTTTCGGCGATGTTGGCGTGACCGCTGCAGAGCCGGAAGTCGATGCGGCCGGTGTGCTCGTTGCGCACGATGGCGTCGACCTTCTTGGTGCACTTCGCCTCGTCGCACTGGCTGTAAGCGGTCTGCGTGGCGGTCATCTCAGGTCCTCCCCTTGCCGGTTTCTGTACTTACAGCATACGATTCTGTAAGTACAGATTCAAGTCCCGGAGGGAAAGAATCATGGAAACCCGTAAGTACACATGCGACACTGATCGCGTGCCGAGACCAGCCACCGGAGTCACCCCCGTCCGGAATCTCCGCGTCAAGGACGAGGTCTGGAAACCTGCACTTGAGAAAGCCGAGGGCGACGGGACGACGATCACCAACGTCATCACGCGGTTCCTCGTCCGCTACAACGACATGACGCCAGCCGAGCGGCGCGAAGCGGCCGGGCTTCCCCTGGGCGAGACCTGACCGCATCACGCCACCTGGCGTAGTTCCATCGGCGCATCAACGGGCTTCGGCGGTTGCCCGTCGCCCGCGCACCCGTGCTTGCGCATCCCGCCGCTGGCCGTCACCGCCCGCAGCTGTTCGCACGCCGGGCACAGCCCCTTCGGTCGCCCCGTCTCGGCCAGCGCCTGCCGCTCGCGGCTGTAGGCGGCCACCGCGTCGAGGCACGCCGGGCACGGGTCCTCACCGAGTCGCCGGTGCCGCTTGTAGCCAGCAGGCGAGCCGCACACGTCCTGCGCGGACTGCGCCGCGAACAGCTTCGGCATCCGGGTCAGCCCGCGCGACGCCTTGAACTGCGCATGCAGCGCCTCGATCCGCGCACCCTGCGAGGCGATCACCTGCCGCTGCCGCTCGCGCTGCGCCCGCAGATCCGCGAGTTGCACCTCTTGCGCGGCGAGGCGGCGGCGCGCGGCCGTCAACTCCCGCTCCAGCGCCCGCGCCTCACCGCGCTGCGCGTCCTCCCGCTTCCACATCCGGCACGGCGCGCACCTCGGGATCCGCTCGCGCTTATGCCGGTTCCAGCCCTCCCGCGTGCCGCACTCCGGCCAGCGCGGATCGTCCGTGCTCGGCGGCAACTCCTTCGGCGCCCGAGCCTTCGCTCCGACCTTGCGCCGATTGACCGCAGCCGCCGCCTCGTCCGTGGTCGTGTCCAGGTACACCGACGTCACCGAGATGTCCGAGTGGCCGAGGATGTGCGCGATCAGTGCCGGGTCTGCCTTTGCCTCGCGGGCCAGCAGCGTGCCGGTAGTGTGGCGAAGCCCGTGCGGCACGTAGTGGCGTCCTAGCGCGGACTGCGCGCACCGTTCCACGATCCGGCGCACCATCGCCGCGTTGAACCGGTGCCGCTCCGGCGAGAGCAGCAGCGCCTGCGCGTCGCCCTTGATCAGGTGGTGGTTCTTGTCGTAGCGGTCCGGTGTCCCGGCAGGCTGCGGGCGCCACTGGTCGATGTAGTCGCGGATCAGGGTGGCGCAGGCGTCGGTGAGTGGCACCGTGCGCGCTTTGCGTCCCTTGCCGCGGCGGATCTGCGCCACCCAGTGCCCAGACGGTTCGGCCTCGATGTCGCCGAGGTCGAGGTTCTGCACGTCGCCGTTGCGCAGCCCGGACTCGCCGGTCAGCCGGATCACGATCTCGTCGCGCACCCACGCGCCGCGGTCGCCGTGGTAGGAGCCGTGGCCGGTGCGCGCCGCCGCGATCATCGCCTCCAGTTCGGGGCGCGAGAGCGCCGCGCGTTCCGGTCCGGCTTTCTTGCGCGGCAGCGGGGGAGCGGCGACGTCCCGCATCGGGTTCTCGCGCAGCCACCTGTTCGCGTCGGCGAACGCGAAGAGGCCCTTGGCGGACTTGTGGCAGTGGCGCAGCGTCGCGGGGCCCGCGCCCTTCTGGACGTAGTCCGGACGTCGGGCGCCTTGGGCGCGGTAGTGCGCGAGCCATTCGACGATCTCGGACGCCTCGACGCTGTCGCAGGTGCGCTGCGGCCCAAGATGGTCGACCAGACGCCGGGAGTAGGCGAGGTAGCCGCGGGCGGACTGGGCGCTGAAGGTGTCGGCGTCGACGCGGGCGAGCAGGTGCTTCTCGTAGGCGAGCCAGGCCGCGTCGAGGGTGACGGTTAGATCGCGTTCGCGCGGGGCGGCCATCAGCGCATCCTCGGCGGGACACGGTCGGGGGCGAGGGCGGCGAGCCGGGTCGCGGTACGCAGGTGCACGCTGCGGCGTGCGTCGCCAAGGATCCGGTAGAGGGTGCCTTCGCTGACCTGGGACCATTCGCCGATCTGCCGGACGGTCCATCCGGCCGCGCGCAGCGCGCGCAGGTGCGCGGCGACGGTCGGCGAGGGGACGAAGCCGGGAATGCCTTGAGCGCGGCGCAGGTACGCGCGGTGTTTGGTGAGTGCTTTGTCGGTCACGGGCTCTGCCTGAAGTCGGTCCGGGGGTAGGTGTCGGACAGGTGGACGGTGGCGGGAGCCGCGTCGGGCAGGCCGAGGCGGCGCAGGGTGAGGGTGTCTTTGTCGCGGGCGAGCACGACCCAGAAGCCGGGCGCGGAGTGGCGGCGCACGCAGGCGTCGGGCGAGGGGTGCGGGCGTGGGTCGAATCCGGCGCATGATGCTTCGCGACGCGTGTCGCAGGGCCCGCAGTAGGTCCGCTCGTCCTGCGGCGGTGCGTAGGGGTAGGCGAGCCATGCGGCGCATCCGGCGCAGCAGCGCCAGTACACGACCGTGATGGGGGCGTGGGGGTCGGGAAGCGCGCCGGGTCCTGACTTCACCACGGTCCGCCGATCAGCAGGTGCGCCACGGCTGTGACCGCGAGCGCCGCCACGACGAGCGCCCCGGCCGTGCCGAGCAGCTGGAACGGCCACGGCGGACGACGGCGCTTGCGGCGGGTCACGTCCAGCGCCCCTTCGTGATCAATGCGGCGTTGACCTCGCGCGGCAGCCCGCAGCACTCGCACTCCGCCTCGTCGGCCGCCAGCCCGCAGCACAGCACGCAGCGCCACGTGCCGCCCGGCCCGATGATCGGCAAATCCCAGTACCAGGCGCCGTTCAGCCAGTGGCGCACGCAGCGCCGGCAGTAGGCGCGCTGGCCGCTGGGCAGGCGCAGGTTCGGCGGGGCCTCGTACGGGCGCAGATCGAGGATGGCTCCGCGGGATTCTTCGCGGATTTGCCGGCCGCGCTGGGTGAGCGGCGGTGGTGTGTAGATCCGGGATCGGTACCGGTTCACGTCGCCTCCGCCCAGCGGCGGCGCTGCGACTCCGTGCGCGCCATCGCGTTGAGGGCTTCCCTCTCGGCGACGCACCCGCCGCACAGCAGCTCCTCGTCCTCGCCGAACAGCGCCGGATCCACCTTCGCCTCGCCGCAGCCCCAGCAGATCGCCCACTCGCCCTCGGCGCGGCGGTACCAGATCGCCCACCGTCCACAGCCTGTGCACCGCCGCTGGCCGTGGGTGCGGTTCATGCGCTCGGCCCATGACCACCAGGCGAGGTAGCCGGTCGGGCAGGGCGTGTGCTCGGCCTGGCTCGGGCACGGCGGTTCGACCGCGACCGGGCGGCGGGTCACCGGATCGCTCCGAGTCCGACCGCGACCGCCAGCGTCAGGACGACTCCCGCCGTGAAGGGGAACGCCACGAACCAGCCGACCAGCTTGCGCACGTTGGCGGCGTGCTTGAGCGAACCCGGGTCCCGGCCTGCGAGCGGGCGGCCACAGCGCGGGCAGCGGCTGTTCACCGCCGCCCCCATTCCGGGTCCATCTGCGGCGCGGGCGCCCGTTCGTCGGCGCGGCGCCAGGAGCGTGCGTAGCGGATCGAGCGCCGCGGGTGCACGGCGAGGCCAAGCAGCGCCAGCGCAACGCCCGCGACCCACGCGCCGCCCCGACGGTCACCGGTCGCGGCGGCGTAGGTCCAGTCGAACAGGCGGCGACCGGGACGCAGGCGACCGGCGACATAGCCGGCCACGAGGCCGAATACGAGCCAGAAGACGATCATCGCCGACCCTTCGCGCGCATCCGGTGGCGCCAAGCGCCCAGCGCCGCGAACGGGCTGAGGAGCACGCCGAAACCCGCGAGCCACCCGACCGCCCGGGAATCTGCCTCGCGCTGCGCCCAGTCCGACACCCACAGGGCCACGAGCGCGAGGCCGAGCACTGATACCGCCTCCAGCGCAGCCCGCCCCGCGATCGCCAACTGCCGCGCGGCCTTCGCCCGCCAGCCCAGCCTCGGCGGCGCGCCCCCGTGTCGAACGGCGCGAGACTCGGCCAGCGCCTTCTCGGCGGCGTGGGCGCGTTGCTGGTACTGCTCGGCGGTGCGCATCAGCCACTCGAAACCGCCTGCCGATGCGGCCCCCGCGAGCACGGTGCGGGCCAGTGCCTCGGTACTGCCGTGGACGTGCGTCTCGCCGGCCACCATCGCGGACCAGGCGACGGGGTACGTGGTCCAGCATTCGTCCTCGGGCAGCCCGCAGTCGCCGTCGCACTCGTACGCGGCCCGGCGCAGCGCCTCGGCACCGAGTTCGACCAGGCGGTGGGGGATCTGATCGGGCGTCACTCCGCAGCCTCCGCGATGCGGCGCCACTGCGCCACGAGCGCCGATCCGGCTTCCGCGCCGAGTCGGGCGTGGACTTGCCCCGCGATCTCGGACCAGTCGTCGTCGGTGAGGGTCTCGGGTGGCGCGTCGGTGACGGACGCCTCGTCGACCTCGGACTCGGGGATCGAGTAGACCTGGCCCCCGTCCGGCTGGGCCTGCATGTCGTACCAGCCGCCGACGGGATGGCCGTGGCGCAGGTAGCCGGTCACGGTGAACGAGACGCGGCGGGTGGGGACGGGCTCGTCAGGCATCGTCGTCGCCCCTTGCCGCGTGCGGGTTCGCGTCCGACGACGGCCACGACCACAGCACCCCGTAGGGCTTCTCGACCGGCACGAGACCGACCTCGTCGGGCTTGCGGCAGATCTGCCCGGGTGTGCCGCCGCGCTGGTGTGCGTCGAAGGCGGTCAGCGAGCTGAAAGTCAGGCAGCAACCGCCGCAGTGCGAGACGCGGGTGCCGGTCCACCACGCGCCGCAGGAGTGCGTGATCGGTCCGGTGAGGACGACGGGCTTCGGTCCAGCGGCGCGTACGGCTTGCTCGGTCATGGGTCTTTCTGCCTCGTTTCCGTTAAGCGGGTTTAGGTAGGGGCCGTCAGTTCGCGTCAGCCGTGGCGCTGGCCGTCTCTGTGCTCTCGGTGCCCTGTCGGGTGCGGCTGCGTGAGGCCCGGCGTTTGAGTGCGCGGCGCTCGTCCTCGCTCATGCCGCCGTACACGCCCGTGTCGATCCCGGCCGTGATCGCGAAACTCAGACAGGCCTCGATCGAGGCGCAGCGACGGCACACGGCCTTGGCGTCCTCGATCTGAAGCAGCGCCGGGCCGGTAGCCCCAATCGGGTAGAAGGTCTCCGGGTCGATGCCGCTGCCGGGCTTGCACGCCGCCCGGTCGCGCCAGTTCCCGCCCGCGCCGCCCGGGTCGGTGTCGGTGAACCCGGCTCGCGGACCGTAGGGCTGCCGGCCCGCCGCGACCCCGTTGCGGGCTGCCATCGCGCCGAGCCCGAGCGCCTGGTGCCGCGCCCCGCTCACGACGCGCCGCCTCTCGCGTTGTCGGCGTACATGTCGCGCGTGAGGTCCTGGGTGTCCGCGGCCTCGTGCCGGGCGCGGGCCGTGACGCACGCGGGCATCGCGCAGGTGCCGGCCGAACCGTGGTGGTCCGGCAGTTCGCCGCGGTAGCCGGGGCTGAAGTGCCCGGTCGTCGGCGCCCCGGCCGCGTACGTCTTCGGCGGGTTCGGGTACTCGCCGAGCTCCACCAGCCGCGTGCCGCGCCAGTCGTTCAGCGCGCGCAGGAACGCGATGTGGTCGGCCAGTGCGTCAATGCGCTCCGACGGCGTGTGCGGCTGGTAGTCGGCGCGCTGCCATTCGGCGTCCGGGCCGTCGCGGTGGACGATCTCGACGCGGCCGGGCTTGAAACGCGCCGCGAGTTGCAGCGCGGCCTCGCGGGACTCGTCCGGCGCGGCGCCCCCGTCCCAGAACCGGTGCCCCCACTCGCGGGTGGCCTGTTCGGTGGTCGTTGGCTCGGTCATGCTGCGGTCCTCTCGGTGGCAGTGGTCGGGGTGGTGTTCGCGAGCCGCCGCCGGTGTTCGGCGAGCAGCGCGTCGGGTTCGGGCTCGCCCGCGACGGCGCCTCTGCGTTTGGCGATGGCGCGAATAGCTGTCGGGGTGACCCCGAAGAGCGCGGCGATCCGCAGAGGCCGCTCGCCCGAACTCAGCAGTCGATGCACCTCGGTGAGTTGCTCGGGAGTCAGGCGCGGCTTCCGGGAGCCCGCCGAGCGACATGCTCGGCACATGCGCACACCGTCGGAACGCGTGGTCGTGTTCTCGGACGTCATCTCGTGCCCGACGTTGCAATGGGTGCGTTCGAGGACGGCCTTATACGCTTCCCGACTTCTCAAGCGGTTGCATTCTGCGCACTCTCGCGAGGTTGCCGACCGGCTTCGCTTGCCGGACCGCACGCGGACGCGCGTGTTTTCCTCGGTGTACTCGTGCCCCTTGGGGCAGTGGGTGCGTCGCGCCGGCGCGCTGCGCCTGCTGTTCTCGCGCGAGGTGACGGGTTCGAGGTGATACGGGTTGCAGCAACGCCGATGCGGGCACGACCTGCCGCCGGGACATGACCGGTCCTTGGTATGGCACAGGTGGTCGAGTTCCAGGCCCTCGGGTATCGGACCGATGAGCAGCTGGTAGGCCAGGCGGTGCACATAGTGGCGCTCGCCGTTGATGTTGATGTGCCCGTAGCCGCGGTCCGTCTTCCCGCCGGTCCAGATCACACAACCACCGGGCCCGGCGATCACGCGCGAGAACAGCTTTTCCTTGGCGTCGACGACCTGCCGCCAGACGGGACGCCCCAGGCTGTCGGTGCCCGCCTGCACTTTCCCGGGCTGGACGTTGTAGACGGTGGTTCGCGGCTGCTTACAGCGCGGGAACATCTTCACGTCGAGGCCGAGCGCCGCAGCCACTGAAGGGGCGCGTTCATAGCTAGGGGCGCGATAGCCGCGTTCCCACACGCCGATCGTAGGGACGACGACTCCGAGGTGTTCCGCCAGTTGCTCCCGGCTGAGGCCGGCTGCGATGCGCGCTTCCCGGATCGCGGCCCCGAGTTCCCGGATCGTGCAGGTCATTGCGTCCTGGCCGTCACGGTTTAGGCGATCGCCCAGGACGTCCACATCTACGTGCAGGATTCGTGCGGCCTCGACCATGCGGCGCGGAGGCGGGATACGCGCTCCCCGCTCCCAGGCCGAGAGGCTGGTCTGATTTGCGTGCAACTGCTCGGCAAGTTGCCGCTGGCTCAGTCCTGCGGCTTCCCGCGCCGCACGTAGCTTGGCGCCGAGGGCGGGAGTGCTCACGCAGCAGCCCTCCTTTGGCCGGCCGGTTCCGATCCGGCCGATTGGACCGGCCGGTCGCAGACTTTGTGGCAGGGCGTGCCTGTGACGGGGTGGCGCAGGATCGCCGGATGCCCGCAGTGCTGGCAGGGCGCCGGTTCGCCGAGACGCGCCTGCGTCCAGTCCAGGCGGCCGTCCGGCAGGACCGGGGTGCGAGTGGCGGCGGCGCGTCGAGTGGTCACGCCGCACCCCGCAGTTGCGCGAGCCCGTCGCGGATCGCCGCGTCCCACGCGTACGCCGCCGGGCTGCCGATGCCGTCGCCCCAGTGCCCCCCGATCTCCGCGAGCAGCGCGTCCCGTCGCTCGGCTTGAAGCTCGGGGGTGTCGCCGTGCTGCTCGGCGCACAGGGCCGCGAGGGCGTTGAGCTCGGCCATCCGGACGGCGGACTGCCGGACGGCGGCCCGGGTGCGCGCCGTGCCGCGCGGGCCCTTGCGGTCGCGGATCGGACGGGAACGCTCCGGGCGCGTCATGGGGTCGCCTCCGGCTGCATGTCGTCCCGCTCGGAGCGCTCCACGGAGGCGAGCACGCCACGCCAGCCCTGCAACCGCTCGGGCGTGATCCAGAGCGTGCGCTTGAGGTCGCGCAGCACCTCGCCGTCAAAGTCCGGGCCGCCGCTGGCCAGGACTTCGCTCAGCGCGTCGTGCAACCGGTCGCGTTCGACACGGAACCGCTGGCCCATGCCGGCGATCCGCGACGCCTCGTCGCCGAGCCGCTCGTACGCGGCCTGCAGGTCCTCCATCGCGACCTGCTCGGCGGCCCGGCGGGCGTCCAGTGCGCCGAGCACCTCGGCGAGCCGGGCGCGTTCGGCCTCGGTGGCGTCCCGTTCGTCGGTGCGGTCGGCCAGGGCGCGGGCGATCTCGTTGCGCTCGGCGCGCAACCGCCGCACCTCGGCGAGCAGGTCGCGCAGCGTCGTGGCCCGCAGCTTGCGGCCGCCCTCGGGGTCGCCGGACTTCTGACTGCTGATCACGTCCCGGTACCGGGCGCGGTGGACGGGGGCGGCGTCCCACACGTCGAGGAACTCCTCGACTTCGGCGAGGCGTGCGTCGGCAAGCGGGGCGGTCATCGGCCGACCCCGCTCTCCAGCCGGGCGATCTCCTCGGCGCTCAGATGCCGGACCTCGCCGGGGCTGCACCACACCGGGCCGAGCCAGCCCTCGACCGCGACACCGATCGGGTACTGGGTGTCGTCGAAATCGACGACGGGACCGGTGCGGCCGTTCAGGCGCAGGCCGGGCGGCGTCGCCTCGCTCTCGCCTTCGCGGGCGGTGATCTGCACCAGGTCGCCGATGCGGAAGTCGCGCGGGTCGGGGGCGCTCCCGGCGGTCTCGACCGGCAGCACGCCCTGGCCCTCGGTCTGCGGCTGCGGCTCGCCGTCGGGCTCGGGCTGCTCGATCGGCTGCTCCCGCAGACCCGACGCCAGATCCGGGTGCACCAGCACCCCGCACACCACCCAGCCGTCTCCGCCGACGTCCGACGTGAGGTCCCACATGTCCGGGTAGCCGAGGTGGTCGGTGCGCGCCTTGCGCTCGACCCACGTGATCTCGCCCGGTTCGCCCGCGTCCAGCTCCGCGCACGAGACCCGAAACGCCCGCTCCGCGTACGCCTTCGCGTCGGCCAGGTTCGCGAACATTGGGAACCAGCACTCGTCGTCGTTGTAGCCCGACCACACGCGGGTCAGACCGGTCGGGCCGGGGGCGAGTTTCGCCTGCTCCAGTTCGGCGCGCAGCCGGGCGATGGCGCGCTCGTGCACGCCGTTCATCGCCTTCGCGGCGTTCAGGACGACCTGAAGGGCCTCGGCCCTGCGGGACATGGCCCCGAACTGGTCGTCGAGCAGCCGCAGCATGCGTGCGGCGATCTCGTGGCCGGAGTTGTCCAGGACGTCGATGCCGTATGCGACGACGCGGTAGTCGATCTGCTTGGCCAGCGCCTCGGCGTCGAGGGCCTCGAGTGGGAGGGTGCCGGTCGTGTCGGTGTCGTTCATGCCGTCACCGCCGAGGGTGCCTCGTCGACGAGCGGCGCGGACTGGAGGACCGACTCGGCGGTCCACTGCCCGATGACCCTGCGCGCCACCTCGTAGCGCCATCCCCGCTTCGCGATGTCCTCGCGGGCGTTCAGGTCATCGACGTGCTTGCGCGCCGCAGCCTCGGGCATCGGAAACCCGCGGACCGCGAGACCGGAGGCGTCACTGCGCTGCCACGTCCACTCGGTCTTCTGCCGGCCGAGCACTTCGAGCGCTTCGGCCCACGGGTCGTTGTCGCCGGTGTGCTCGCCGATCACCTCGAGCGGGGCGATGGCGTAGGCGAGGCTGTCGGCCGCGTCCTGCGCCTGGTCGCGTTCGCCAATGGTCTGGTCCAGTCCGGTGCGCGTCTGTCGCAGCTCGCGCAGGATCGCGTCGAGGTCGCCGAGGAACGCGGGCATCTGCTCGGCGCTCGGCATGAGGTCGGCAGCGGAGAGGTTGTCGATCCTCCAGCGGTCGATGAGATCGGTCAGGCGCCCTTCGGCGCTGTCGGGTGCGGTGTGCATGTCAGTTCCTTTCCGGCCGTGCGGCCAGGTGTCGATGCAGGTCAGGGATTGCGGTGACTATCGGGTGTCTCTGCGCTCGCCGATCGACACGCGGCGGCCGGACACGGCGCCCCGTGCGCGTGCGGACCGGATCTCGCGCCGGCGCCCGGCGCTCTTGACCGCCGCGCCAACCCCGGCGCCCGCCACGACGAGCGCGAGGATCGCGACGACGAGCGCGGCACCGCCCCACAGCGGCAGCGTCACCAGCCACCAGGACCAGTCGATGACGTGGCCGAGCTTCAGGCCGATAAACAGCAGGCCGAGGGCGCCGATCAGGCTGATCCCGCCGCTGCTTCCGTTGTTGTCGCTCACTGCTGATCTCCGTTCGGGTTGAGGGGCTGGAACCGGGCGTTCGTGCAGGTCAGTGCCACTGGGGGCTGCGGGGCGTGGTCGGACAGGCGCGGCGGCAGGGGTGCGGTCATCGGCTGGCGCCCATTCGGTCCAGCGCTTTGCGCACGCTCATCCACAGCAGCGACGCGGGCCTCGCGGTCCGGCTCGGGGTCGTGGCTGGCGGCCATCAGCTCTTGACCATGTCCACGAAGCGGGCGAAGTGCGGCTGGAACGCGATGGTCGCGGTTCCGGTGTGGCCGTTGCGGTTCTTCGCGAGGATCACGTCCGCCTCCCCGGCGCGCGGGCTGTCGCGGTCGTCCTGGTCTTCGCGGTGCAGAATGATCAACTCGTCGGCGTGGCGTTCGAACGCCTCGGTGTCTCCGAGGTCGAACATCGCCGGGTGGATCCAGCCGTTGGCCTTCGCGGGGAAGCTGCGCATCGTGGAAACGGCGACCACCGCGATGTTCGCGGCGCGAGCGAGTTGCTTGAGCCCGACGGCGATCTCTTCGATGCGGTCGGCCGACGCCTGCTCGGGGTCCGTTTCCGCGAGCAGTTGCACGTAGTCGAGGGCGAACAGGCGCAGTCCGCGCTCGTGGACCAGTCGCATCGCGGTGAGGGCGACGCGCTCCAGCGTCCAGTTGATGACGTTGTCCAGCCCCAGTACGGCGCCCGTCACCGCGTCGCGCACCTCTTTGGCGCGCTGCATCTCTTCGGGGGTGGCCCGGTCGCGCCGAGACGCGCCGAACCGGACGCGCGCTTCGGCGCACAGGACGTACTCCATGAGCTGGTCGGCTCCGGATTCGGTGCTGGCGAAGAACGCGGGCTGCCCGCAGCGGATGGCGGCGTGGCGGGCGAGGCCGATGGTGAACATGGTTTTGCCGACGGCGACAGGTCCGGTGATGGCGGTGAGGTGGCCGGGGTGCAGTCCGCCGCCGAGGAGAGCGTCGAGGTCTTCGTGGCCGGTGGGGATCGGGGCCTGGTTCTCGGTGTCCACGGGATTCCTTAGGTAGTAGGTGGTGAATGTCAGGAGTGCGCCATGTCCACGAAGCGGCTGTAGTGCCCCTGGAACGCGACGGTGATCGTCGCGGTGGGGCCGTTGCGGTGCTTCTCGACGATGAAGTCCGCTTCGCCCGCCCTGGGGCTCTCGCGCTCGTACGCGTCCTCGCGGTGCAGGAGGATCACGACATCCGCGTCCTGCTCCAGCGCGCCCGACTCGCGCAGGTCGGACATCATCGGGCGCTTGTCCGCGCGCTGCATCGGGCCGCGGTTGAGCTGGGCGAGCACGATGACCGGGATGTGCAGTTCCCTGGCCATCAGCTTCAGTTCGTTCGAGATCGCGGTGACCTCGGTCTGCCGGTTCTCGTGCTTGCGGTCGCGGCCCGACTTGGCCAACTGCGCGTAGTCGAACACCGCCAGTTCCAGGCCGGCGCCCTGCTTGAGCTGCCTGGCCTTGGACCGCGCCTGCATGACCGTCAGGTTCGGCCGGTCGTCGATCGTGATGGGGGCGGTGACGACCCGGTCGTAGCACAGGGCGAGGCGCTCCCAGTCGTCCTGCGCCATGCAACGCGGTGCCATGTGGTGCAGGGGGATGGAGCCTTCGGCGGACAGGCAGCGACGGACCAGTTCCTTACGCGGCATCTCCAGGGAGAAGAACACGCTGGGCAAGCGCCGCCTGATCGAGACGCTGCGGATCACGTCTAATCCGGCCGTTGACTTGCCCATGCCAGGCCTGGCCGCGATGATCACCATCTGTCCGGGCTGCAAGCCGTGCGTGAGGTCGTCGAGGTCGCGGAACCCGGTGGGCAGGCCCATCTCGACGCCGTTCTTGAGTTCGTCGATGACCTCGTCCGCCGTGTCGCGCACCGTCGGGTCGTCTTCGTGCACCGTGCGGTCGCTGATCGCGTTCGCCTCGGCCTGTGCGCGGTCCACGATCGCCGCGAGGTCCGCGGCGTCGTCGGTCTCGTAGCCCATCTGCGCGATGCGCGTGCCGGTCTCGATCAGGCGGCGACGGGTCGCCAGGTCCCGCACGATCTGCGCATACCAGCCCGACGATGCGGGGGTGGTGACGCTGCCGGTGAGTGCGTGCAAGTACGGCAGGCCGCCGATCCTGCCGATCAGCCTGCGGTTCGTCAGTTCCGCGCCGACCGTGAGCGCGTCGGCGGGCTGGCCGGTCGCGGACAGGCGCAGGATCGTGGTGTAGATGGTTTCGTGCGCGGGCTTGTAGAAGTCCGCCGGGGTCAGGATGTCCGCGACCTCGCTGATCGCGTGCTTGGACATGAGCATCCCGCCGAGCACGGCCATCTCGGCTTCCAGGTTCTGCGGGGGGGTGCGGTCGTTCACGCGGCACCGTCCCGGACCGATTCGGCGTTCTTGGTTTCGCCGCTGCGTAGGACGGCGTCCGCGATCCGGTGCGCGTGCTCCAGCGCGAGTCCGCGGGCGGTGTATGCGGCGTCGTGGGCGGTGGCTTCGAGCCAGTCGGCGATTCCGGTGCAGACGGCTGAGTTCAGGGGTTGTTCGGCGTAGTGGTCGCGGCTCGCGGTGCGCAGCATCTCGGCCGCGTCGCGCAAGCGCCGGGTCTCGCTCACGGCGTGCTCGCTTTCTGGGTCAGGGGGTGGCAGCGGGGGCAGCGCACGGGGTGGCGTTCGGCGTTCTCGGCCATGCGGGTCTGGGGGTCGCAGTTGCCGCACCATTCGGGGCGCGAGGCGTGATCGGTGACAGGAAGTGGGATCTGCCTCGGCCCGGTGATGTCCTCCTGGGCCTTGAACATCCAGTTCTCCCAGGTGGCGACCCAGTCGACCTTGGTGGCGTCGCGGCCGGACTTGGCGCGCCAGTACCTGATGAACTTCTCGGTCTGGTACTTGCCGTCGACGTCGGGGGTGTTTTCGCGGGCCCACGCGACCATGGCGGGGGTGACGGTGAAGTCGTCGGGGATTCGTGTGCCGCGCGTAGTGCGGCCAGAAGAAGACGAAGTCTTCTTCTTATCTGTCTCTGTCTCTGCTTCGGTTTTGCTTCGCGTTTGCTTCGGTTTTGCTGAAGCACTTGCTTCATCGTTTGCTTCGCCGCGGCGAGTGGCCCCGGAAGCCTTTCCGCCCTTCTGGCCTGCGGCGGAACGCTTTTCAGACAGGTCCCTGACCTCGGCCGCGCTGCGCTGATGCTCCAAGTAGTCGTGGATGACGTACACGTCGCCGACGGCTTGAGGGCAGCTCTTGCACTCGTGCTGAGCGGTGTGCCAGAGATTTGCTTCAAGCAAACGCGAAGCAAGTGCTTCGTTGTCCTTGAAGTCGGTCATCCGGCCGATCAGTCGAACCGGGATAACCCCGTCCGTGAGCTGGCGTGATGCGTAGCAAAGCCCACACACGTACAGCCACGCGGCCTCGCCGCCGACCGCGGCAATCTTCATGTGGTCGGGCAGTCCGTCGTGCAGCCGGACATAGGTGCGGCGGTCGGCCATTGAGCCGCAGCCTCCTTGCTAGGGGTTGTGTGGACGTGGGGTCGCGGGCCGGCGCTTGAGCCGTGCCGGTATGTCGGGGGTTCACCACGGACTGCCGGTCTCGCGAAGCCGCTTGGACCGGGCGGCGTCCTCGGCCTCGCGCCAGCGCGCCTCCAGGCCCACGCCGGGGTACACGCGGCATCCGGGGTCGTCCGGTACGGCGTGCGCCTCGCACATCCGCAGGCTGGCGCCGGACTCGTACACCAGGTCCGCGCCCTCGTCGGCCCAGAGCCAGGCGCCGCAGCCGGGCGCCTGGCAGCGCGTCAGTTCGTCGTGCCCGTCGCCGGGGCCGAGGCCGAGCAGGTCGGCGAGGCGGTCGTCGGCGTCGTCCGTGGCGGCGGCCCACAGCGCCTCGGCCTGGATGAGCACGACGTTCGGGAGCGTGTCGGGTGCCGTGAACGTGCGGCGGACAGTGGCAGGCATGTCAGGCTCCGATCGGCGCGGGGGAGGCGGCCGCCACGATCTCGGCCATGGACAGGTCGGCTTTGAAGCTGTGGCCCACCAGTCGCTCGACCGCCAGGTATTCCTGGGCCATGGCCGGGTTGAGGCGCGCGGACAACACGAGTTCCTTGCGCCCGGCCAGGACGCAGAACATGCATGACAGGCGCGGCATCCCGGCGTCATAGGCCGGGTGGTGCGGCAGGCCCGAGCGGCGGATCGTCTCCCAGACCTGGCCCGAGGACCAGTCGAAGATCGGCAGCCAGCGGTCCACGATGCGCCGCCCGTTGGATGCGGCGGTGTCCGGCCCGAACGGCGTCTTCTTCGCCCGCGCCGGGGACTCTGCGGCCCGGATGCCGAGGCAGTTCAGGATCCTGATCGGGCGTTCCGGATGCGTGCGCCGGTGTTCGTCGGCGAGCCGCGTCATTAGCTTGGCGACCTGGGCGGTCTTCTGGTCGGAGGTGCAGTACCTGGCCTGACTCGACGGCCACGCGGGGGTCGTGGTGTCACCCTTCGCCCGCAGCGTGTTGTGGCGGGTGACGATCTGGTCGAGCAGGTCCTCGGTGCGCGCGACGGTCTCGAACCGCAGTCCGTACGCGGCGGCCTGACGCTCGGCGAGTTCGCGCGTGCCTTCCCACTCCACGCGCCCGAGGTCGGCGTGGACCACGATGATCCGACTGCGAGGCACGTCTTCGGCGTCGGCGCGCTCGACCAGGTGCGTGAGCATCGCTTGGGAGTCTTTTCCCGCGCTGGAGTTGACGAGGATCACGTCGTACGTGTCCAAGTCCGGGGTGGCGCGGATGTCGCCGAGTTCGATGAGGGTCGTTTGCGTGCTCACGCGAGACCCCCGAAGCGGGCGCCCGTAGACTGGGCCATCAGATCCGTCTCCTGTATGCGCAGGTGCGGGTTCAGGCCTCCGGTTGGCGCTTCCGACGCCTCCGGAGGCCGCTTTGTTGCGAGCCTTCCGGTAGCCACTTTGCCACAAGTCGTTTGGTCTGTACAGTAGACCTCATGGACCGTGACAGATTCGCTGACCAATGCGCCAGCGACAAGACTTCGCAGGTAGGTGGCCTGCACATCGCAAATGGCATGTGGCACGATGACGGCATGGCGCGCATCGACCCCGACGACCCGCGAATGGCTCCGGTTATGGCGGCGCTCGCCGCATGGCGCAAGGCCGAGCAGGCCGAGAAGCGTAAGCGCGCCGAGTTCGCCGAAGCCGTCGCGGTAGCCATTCGGGCTGGCGTTCGTCCCGCTGTGATCGTGCGTAGGACCGAGAAGTCGGCCGAGACCATCCGTCAGATGGCCCGAGAGAACGGTGTCGAGCCGTTGCGCGAACCGACTACTACGAGCATCCGCAAGGTTCGCGAGAAGCTGGCCGCCGCTGGCCTTGACGCGGACGATTTCGGCGACCCTGCGGCGGGCTGACCTGTGCCCGAGCCGCTTTTCCTGCACCTGCGTTTCCACGGCTTCGCGCTCACGATGCGCGGAGTCCCGGCGGTCGCGTTCGTCCCCGGCCTGACCGGCGACCCGCGCAACGGCGAACCCGAGCCCTACGCCTTCACCGCCGACGGCATCGCGGTCAACCCGCTGGACCTCGACAGCCTGCGCGTGCTCACCGAGGCCGATCTCGACGAACTCGACATCCCGCGCGGCACCGAGGTGGACTGGCGTCGCATCGCCTGACGCCTCCAGCACCGCCGCGCCGCAGCGCACACACCGGGGCGTCACCGGTCGCACCTGCGCCCGTCGATGACCCGCTGCAGCTGCTCCAACTCCCGAGCCCCGCGCCGCATCAGCCACACGCACCACCAGCTGACCGCACCCCCGCCGGCGAACATCGCCACCCCAGGCCACCAGCCGACCAGCAGGCACAGCGCCGCGAACAAGCCGTAGAACGTCGCGACGAACCAGCCCAGACCGGGCAGGTACGGCTGCGAGCGCACGATCCACCGGGCGATGCTGTCGAGGGTCACCGCGCCCGGTCCTTCGCGGGCAGTGCCCTGGCCCCTGCCGCGGCGCCGTCCAGGCCGAGCGATCCGACGTCAATCGCGAGTTGGACGTAAACCTCGATCCCCTTGCGCGGCTTACGCCACCGCTTGAACGCCAGAATCCGCGCAGCGGCCGGCACCACATGCTCGTCGTGCGCCAACTCCGCGAGCCTGTTGACCGCCACCTGAATCTGCACGGGCACCGAGGCGTCGCCTCCCGCGACGCTGTAGCCGCCCGTTCTGCGGATCGAGGGCAGCACCTCGTGCGCCAGCCACCGCCGGAACGGCTTCACGGCCGGCGACCGGCTGATCATCATCAGGGCGTAGACGCCGGCCTCGCTGACCACCGTCATGACCTGCGGGCCGCCAGGGGTGTCCACGACCGTGGACGCCCTTTCGTCGTCGTCGAGCTGCGCGACGGCGTCTCGCGGCTTGGTGATGCCGACCGCCGTGCACGCGTCGTTGGCGACGAACCACGGCTCTCCGTCGACCATTAGCGAGCGCACCTGCTGGCCGGTGGGCGGGAAGACGAACGGCTGGATCTCGGTCACGATGCCCCTTCCGGGCTGATGGGTGGGGTGGGTGGGTGTGGCATCGGTCATCGCTCGTCGCCGCAGCACTCCGCGACCCATCCGCCGGTCTCCTCGTCCCGCGTGATCCGCGCCCCGACCGCAAACGGCTCACCGCAGCCCGCGCACTGACCCCGGTACCGGGCCTCGAACCAGTCCGGACGCAGCAGCTCGCGCACGACGCCGACGGTCGGCTGCGGAGTAGGGGAGTGCAGCCAGCAGGCGCATTGATCCACGGCCAGGTCGGTGAGATCGCATCGGGCGGTCACAGCGGTCCGACCTTCCGGTTCGCTGGCACCGGACACGACGGCTCCCACTTGTCGCCGATCAGCCGCCACCGGCACTGCCCTGCCTTCGCCGCCTCGGCCGCCGACCACTCGGTCCCGTCCGCCATGTGCGTCTTGCGGAACGCCACTGCGCCGTCCGGACGCAGCGCGGCCAGTCGGCCGCACCGGCATTTCGCGCCGGTCAGGATCTTCACCGCGAGCGCCATCGCTGCCTGCGCCGGTCCGTCGTGGTTCTCGGCGGTGATCCGAGCTCCCCGGTACTGGGCATGCGCGTACCAGCCGGCCTCGGCGACCGGAACGTCCTCGTGGACGAAGCCGATCTCGAACTGCCGGGCCCCGGCGCGCCCCACGAGATCAGCGCATGCGACCACCTTGTCGCGGTCGGCCTGGTCTAGACCCTCCTGCCAATCGTTCACTGCTGCTCACCGTCCATGTCGCTGAGCGCCGCGTGGATCTGACCGTTGAATTCGCTGCGGCGGGTGCAATTCGGGAGGCCGAGGTAGTTGCCGTCGAGTTCGAGCACGTCCTCGACCAGCTCCCTGTCGGCGTCGACCTGGAAGCGCACGAGAAGGCGGCGGCGCAGGAGGGCGCGCAGCAGGTCGGGCCAGCCGATCGTGATCTCGGTGCTGACGAAGGGGTCGTCGATCGGCTTGCGCCAGTCGAGGGAGCGTCCGTGCACGAACGTGCTCAGGTAGTAGCGCGGGCCGGTCTCGCGGCTGTCGTAGGTGGGCTGGATGGACTGGCGCGGCTCGGTCACAGCGCCCCACCGCCGTCCCGCGTCCGGCGCGCGCAGATCTCGCCGCGCACCGACAGCCCCAGGCCGGCCAGCGCGATCCCGAGCAGCCCCCACGCCAAGCCGTCGCCCCACACCGCGAGGTCGAACACCGCGAACGCCAGTGCGCCGACGTAGAACACCTGGAAGCGCTCGAAGACGCGCGGCTGACGGTTCGCGCGGCCGGCACGTTCGACCAGCTCGGGAAGGTTCACGGCGCGGCCCCTTCCGAGATATCGGCGAGGACGGCGGCGTGGCATGGCCCGCGCGCGCACCAGCAGCCGAGTCGTTTTCCGCGCAGCCGCTCGCGGGCCAGCGCCACCAGGTCAGGCCGCGAGCGCAGCCACTCCCGGTACAGCCGCACCGCCTCGGCCGCGCCGCCGACCTGCTGGACCTTGTACGGGTTCGCGAACGGCGAGGCGGCCAGCCGCCAGCCGCCCTGGTACATCGACCTGCCGACGTAGATCACGTCGGGCGCCCACTCTAGGCGCGGGCCGAACTCGTTCTTGCGGCCCTTGAGGCACACGGTCTCGGTGGTCACGAGGCGTTCACCTCGGCTCGCGCGACCGGCCGCACCTTGACGATCTGGCCCTTGAACACGCAGCCCGACACGTTGCCGACCGTCACCGGCCCCGGCTCTTTCACGCCGATCGCGTACGTGCGCACCCACACCCGGAACCACGACGGCGCAGGCCTGCCCGCGTTCGCGCTCTCATCGCTGACCCAGCCGCCGCAGCCACAGCCCGGCTCGTTGCACGCCGTCCCCGTCACGTCATGCGGGTGCTTCGAGTAGGTCGCCATCCGCCCGGCGACCATCGGGCACGCCTTGGCCGAGTAGGCGGCGCACTCCGGGTGCAGCGCGGGCTCGCCCGAGAACCCCTCGTCGATCATCGTCTGGGTGGCGAGGAACAGGTACGGCGGGTCGCCCAGGCGCTGCCCGCAGACCTGGCACAGGTAGTGGGCGACACACTCGGCGACGCGCTTGCCGTGCGTGCCCCCGAGATGCGTGCGGCCCTCGGCGACCAGCGAGATGTACGGCACGACCAGGCCGCCGAGCAGGGGTCTGGACTCGCAGCGCTGCGGGATCGACGGGACGCTCACGACCGTTCACCCGCCTCGTGCAGGTAGGCGCGGGTGAGGTCCAGCGCGTACATGCCGTGCGACTCGTCCGCGCCGGGATCGTCGGCGCTCGCGTCGAGACACTGGGCCTCGAACTCCAGCCAGTCCGCCAGCGCCCGCACCTCGGCTGGGTTGAGCATCACGGAGCGGCCCAGGCTCTCGGACAGGTCGGCGTCCCGGCGCAGATACTCCGCGGCGCGGCGCATCGAGGAGGCGGCAGCGGGGGAGTCAGGCACCGGCCTGCTCCGCGTACTGCTCCGCGATGGCCGAGTACCGTGCGATCTCCAACCGCGCCTCCGTCAGCCGCTTGACCGCGTACTCGTCGTTGCCCTGCGCGCGGGCTTCGTACAGTGCGACCGTCTCGCGGGACGACTCGATCGACTCCAACGCCGCCTTCCGCAGCGCCGCCGGAGTCGCCCACGATCCGTCCGCGACGATCGGCGTGCCGTCGTACACACAGGAGCGCAGATAGCCGTACACGGTGTTCAGCGACATGTGCGCGTGCCGGTCGTAGAACGCGGCCTTGTAGAACACCGACACCCGGTCGCGCCCGAGCCCGTCCACGACGTACAACCACATGTCGTGGTCGCTGGCGCGCTTGGACCAGCCCTCGGGCAGGGTGGTGTGCCGGAACATCGGGTCGCCGTCCGCGAGATCGCCGAACACGAAACCCAGGGCCTCGAACTCGGCGTCGGTGCGGTGCGTGTCGGTGGGCAGCAGTTGGGAGGCGACGAGTTGCCGCTGCCCGTCGGCTTCCATGTCGCCGATGATCCGGTCGCTGCTTTTGCCGCCCATGGCTTCGGCGAGGATCAGGTAGGCGCCGCCGTCCTTGACGAATTGGCTAGTGTTCTGAATCTCGTTCACGATGTCTCCTGGTTGAAGTCGAGTTCGGTTTGGCTGGGGAGCGGCTTGATCGGGGCGGTATTCACACGTCCGCCAGGCGGAGATCGCAGTCCTCGCACTGCCCGCAGCCGCCGCACGGCAGGTCCACGAGGCTCGGCAACAACTGCTCGTACGGTTCCGCGGCCCGCTCACCCATCGACCCGCCGCCAGCGACACACAGGCCGAGGCCCAGGAACAGCGCCAGCACCGACCCGCACGCGCAGCCGAGCACCAGCGCGGGCAGGTGGGCTTTCGCCGCGAACGCGCAGCCGGCCACCAGCGCCGGGCACGCGCCCAGCACCAGCAGCCGGCCGAGGCGCAACGCGATCACCGCGCACGCACCCACGGGATCCACCGGCCGCGCCGAGGCTCGCCGCCCGCGCCGTCACCCAGACACGCGCACGGGCCCGACAGTGCCGCGTCGATGCGCTTCATGACACGGCCCGTGGAAGCCACCGCGAGTTGCCGACGCAGCGCCGCGATCGTCTGGCCCTGCAACGCCACCCGTTCGCGAAGCTGCCGGTTCGCCTCGGCCAGTCGCTGGTTCTCGGCGTGCTCGCGGGCCGCGGTCTCCAGTGCCGCGTCACGCTCCCGCGCGAGGTTGCAGGCGTGCTCGCCGAGCGCGTACTCCGCGGTCGTCGGGTGCACGGTGGGGGTGTCCGGCGGCCAGTCACGCGCGAGGTAGTGGTCTGCTGTGGTGCTCATCAATGCACGTGTCCTCTGGGGTTAGAAACGGGGAATGTCGCTGCTCGGCGGCTATAAGCCAGCACATTCGTTGAGTACTACTCGGGCACGCTCATCGCGGCTCCCACCGGGTAGCGCGCTGCTGCGGGCCGAGCACCGCGACGACCGTGCCCATGTCGCTCGGCCGCCACAGCGCGGTCTCGAACCCGCACGCCGTCAGGTGGGTGAGCCAGGCGCGCTGCGGGTCGCTAAGGCGCCCGGTCTCGGTCTTGAGCTCGGCGAAGATCGTGCGCCGACGCCGAGGATGACCGAGGACGAAGTCGGGCCAGCCGCGCTCGGAGAACTTCGAGTTGTGCGTGTGGTACGTGATCCACCCGTAGTACGCGGCGGTCTCGCGGATCTTCGCGGTCCACGCCGCCTCGGTCATGCGCGAGACGGGTTGCCGACGGGTGGCTCCCTCCCCCCGCGCAGGGTGCGGTCCGAGCGCGGGGGGAGGGGTCTGGCCCGCCGCGGTTGAGGCTCGGGCCGCGGCGGGGGACTCGGGCGGGGCGGCGATCTCGGTCACCACTCGCCCCCGCAGACTGGGCAGTAGCCCTGCTCGTCGAGGTCCTCGCACACCACGCAGGTGGTCTCCTCGTCGTCCGACACCCACGGCACGTGCGTCACGTCCAGGCCGCACAGCGCGGTGTTCTCGTCGCAGTGCACGACGTGCACGGTGCCGGTGTCGCCAAGCAGTTGGCTGGTCGACTCGGGAGCGGTGAGGGTCTTCACGACGCACCTGCCAATTGCCCGGCCGCGGCGTCGAGCACGTCCTGCGGCGGACGCCAGAACCCCAGCGCGCCCTTGCACGGCACCGGCTCCGGCAGGCGGCGCACACGGTCGAGCGTGTAATGGAAGACGCCCGGCCCCGGTTCGCCCCACGGCGCGCAGCAGCCGGCCGCCTCATGGCAGTCGGTGATCTGCGCGAGTCCGAGGATCGAGCCGAGTTGAGACTCGAACCGGAATGCGCCCGTGCGCATCATCCAGCGGCGCAGAACCGGCTGGTCTGCGGCGTGCCGGTCGTAACTCTTGCCCGCGTGCAGCAAGACCAGTCCGCGCCGATGCGTGCGGGTCGTCCGGTTCTCGGTGCGCTTCGGGTCGGTGTCGTCGGTGATGATCGCGTCGAGCCAGGGCTGGCGAATAGTCAGCGCGCGCAGGTCGAGCGCGGAGCCGGACCGCTCGGCGAGGCTCGGGGGCGCCGGGTCGGCGTCGGCGTACGCGTCGCGCACCGTGGCGAGCAGGCGCTCACCCAGGGCGTCGGTGTACCGAGGGCGGTTCACGCGGCACCCGCCTCGAAGTTCAAGACGCCCTGCGCGCCGAGCGGGCGGTTCGACCACAGCACCTCGGTGCGGGCACGGGCGCCCGGGCGCCCGTTACCGGTCGCCGCAGGGCACTGCACACGGTCCCAGCCCCCGTACAGCCCGTCATAGAGCGGCGACGGGTAGCCGGACAGCACGACCGCCGCCGCGCACCCGTGCAGCGCCCGCGCCAACTCGCGATGCCCCTCGGGATCCCGCATCTCGTGGCCGTAGCGCGCAGCAGGGTGGCGCGTGTCCTCGAGGTACGGCGGGTCGAGGTAGAGCAGTACCTCGGGGCGAGCGCCGTACTCGGAGATCACGTCGAGCGCTGGCGCACACTCGAGCGTGACTGCGTGCAGGCGCGCCGCAGCCGGCGCTATCCGGTCCAGGGCGTTGCCGATGACGGCGGGGACGCGGCGCTGGGCGGCGGCGTGTTTCCAGCCGTCGTACCCGTCGAGGCGACGTGCGCGCCCCTGGTGCAGTAGTACCCATACGAGGCGGGCGCGTTCGAGGTCGTCCGTTTCGGCGTCCAGGCGGATGAGGGCGTTCTCGTATTCGGCGCGCGAGTGCGGCGTCAGGGCGCAGGCGCGCGCCAGTTCCTCCGGTCGGTTCCGTAGTACGCGCCAGAAAGTCACCAGGCTGTGGTCGAGGTCGTTGACGGTCTCCATGCGCGAGGGCGGTTTGGCCAGCAGTACCGCGAGGGAACCGGCGAAGGGTTCAACGTAGTGTTCGTGCGGTGGCAGCATGCTGACGATCCACGGCGCGAGGGTTTGCTTGCTGCCGAAGTACGGCACTGGGGGCTTCACGCTGCCGCTCCGGTCTGCTCGCGGGCGACCAGCAGCGCGGCCTCCAGGTCAGCGCCCAGCGTCGCCCGGTACGCGCGCGAGTCGATCCGCTTGGCGTCCGGCACCGATAGGCTGCCCGCCGCGTGCGGGAACGGCACCGCGACCGCCCACAGCGTGCGCGTGTCGCCCCGGCGCGCGACCGTGACGTACACGGCGTCGGAAAGCACCGTCAACGTCACCGCGCCCTGCCCGGCTGCCGCGGGGATGCGCGGGGCGCGGTGGGTCTTGGTGAGCGTGGCGATCGTGATCGGGGCGTCAGTGCGCGCGTCGGCGAGCTGCGTGCATAGGGTGAGCGCGGCCAGGACGGCGTCGACGGTCGGATTGGTCATCACGCCGGCACCGCCTTGGCTGCCGAGTTGTCGCCACGCGACTTCTTCCGCGACCACTCGCGGCGGTGATGGCACGGGCTGCAAACCGCCTCGACGTCCTCCTGGTGGTCGGACGCATAGCCGAGGTAGTGGTCATACTCGTGGCGCGGCCTCCGGCCCGGCTCAAGATGCCCGCAGTCTGTGCACGGCACATCGTTCGGGTTGGGCAGCAGGCCCACCTTCACCAGATGGTTAACGCGCCCGCGAGCCTGCCTGCGGTCATCATCCCGAGGCGCCTGGAAGCGACGCCCCGGCTCCGGTCGCGGCCTCGGCCGATAGGCCTGCCGATGGCGCGCGTTACTACGCTCAACACAGACGGACTTGCGGCCATCCCATCGGCTCGCGTCGACACTGAACTCGGACTTCGGATGCCAGTCCTTGCAGCCGGTGCACCACTTCTCGCCGGCATCGACCTTGGCCTGGTAGTCATCGAGCGAAAGCCCGGTCTTCTGTGCGGCGCCCTTCAGGACGCCAAGGCGACTGCCCATTACCGGACCACCCCGCGTACCTGCGGCATCTGCACCCACACGCGCCCGTCGAGCTCCGGCGTCGGGATCTTCTTGCCATGCACAGCTGCCTGCTTGAAGAAGAACGCCACCTCGCTGGCCCGCGTGACCTGATCGCGCAGCGCGCGGACCCAATCCAGATCCATGTCTCGCGCACCCGAACCCGACTCCGCGCCCACGATCACCAGATCGAGCACCGAAGGCGTTGAGGTGTAGATCTCACCCTGCAGGGTCTTCACGCCGCCGCCGAGCGCGTCCATGACCACGCCCCGCGCATGCAGGTTGCGCAGATCGATCGGCCCCAACAGCGGCTCCAGGCTGACGAATCGCGTCGCCGCAGGGGTCTCCAAGAGTGCCGGGATGCGGACCTGCGCCCAGTGCTGATCCTCCGCGCTCACGCCGAGCATCACGTGGGGGAGTGGCGGCATCGGCCGCGGCGTTGCGCGATCACCGATCAGTTTCTCGTTGACCTCCCAGTCCTTGCCCGGGTGGTCGATGTCGGTAAAGGCGCGCCACACCATTTCGCCGAAAGCATCCGACCGCAGCAGCGAACGCATCCGCGCGTGCCGCTTCGTGAGGATCATGTACTCGTGCTGCGGAGTCGCGGCCATCACCGCGAATACCTGCGCGATGAACTGGTCCGGCACCGCGTCGTGGAACAGGTCGGACATGGAGTTCGCGAACACGCGGGTCGGCTTGCGCCACTTGAGCGGGTCGTTCAGGCGCTCCGGGTGCAGCGTGACAGCGAACCCGTTCGGAAAGGCCTTCGAACCGGCGAAGCGACGGGCGATGCTCTCGGCGTAGCAGCCGCCGGACTTGTCGCCCTCGAACCTCGGCAGCCCGCAGCCCTCGCTGACCTTGTCGCAGCCGACCACGGGATTCCAGGTGCGCCCTTCGGTCCCGTCGCTGTTTTTGGCCCATTCGATGCTGGTCTTGGTACTCAAGGGGTCCCCCTCGGGGATCGGATCGGATTGGTTGCCCCCTCCCGGCCCCGCCCCGCCAGCTGGACGGGAACGGGACCGGTTCGCCGCGGGATGCTTCGCGGCTACCGGCCGCGCGACGAGGGGGAGGACGCGCGGCCGGGGCTTGATCAGGACGGGAGGGTCACCACTGGAGCGGACCGCCCGCCTGGCCTGGATCGGCGGGAGTCGCCGGACGTTCGCGCAGGCCGTCCACGATCGCCGCGAACGTGAGCAGCTCGATCGCCGGGATGTCCTCGATCCGGTCGTGCTCGCCCGTGACCGAGGACACGCCCGCGCGCACCTGCTCGCGCGACGGCATCTGGCGCCGCCGGCCGGACTGCGCGAGCTGCTGCTCGGCGGCCTCGAACGCGCAGTCGTTCAGCGCCCGCGCCCGCTCGAGATCGGCCCGCATCACCGCGGTGCGCGCCTGAGCCGCCAGTTCGCGACCGCGCAACTGCTCGGCGTAGCGGCGGTCGGCACGGCGAGCCAGCACCTCGGCGAACGCGATCACTACGCCCGCGACGAACAGCGCGGCTACGCCCATGTCGAACAGCGCCTCAGAGGCGTCCACGATCGGCCTCCTCGAGGTCGTCACCCGCACGCTCCAGGTCCGCGAACAGCACCCGGGCGCGGCGATCGACCCACCAGCGCGGGCCCCGGCGGGCCAGCCGCACCCGCCACTCGCGGCGGCGCCACAGCAACCGCGCAGCGCGCGGCACGAGACGGTGCTCGTCCACCCACGCCACCGCCCGTCCGACCCACAGCGACGCGCACCGCACGCCGAGACCCAGCAGCGCCAGCGCGAACACGGCCCACGCCTGCACCACTGCGGGCATCGACGCGAAGAAATGCCAGACATGCGCGGCCGTCACGGCGACACCGCCACATCCGCGCACTGGTCGTACAGCGGCCAGCCCAACTCCACGACCTTGCGCGCCTCGCCGTCTTGGCGCTTGCGATCGAAGTACGCCTGCAGGTCAGTGCGCTGCTCGTGCGCCCACGCCACCTGCGCGTCGTGCAACTCGTCCAGCGTGAGCGAACCCACCCTCGGAAACCGCTCCGCGATCACGGCGGCGACCTGCGCGGCAGCCAGAGCGTCATAGGCGCTGTCGTGCGCGCCGTGATGCGTCACCTCGTAGTGCGCACACAGATCGGTCAGCTTGCGCTTGCCCTTGCGCCACTTGTCGACGGCAAGGTCGAGCACGCGGATATCGATCACCGGGCGCATCGCGCCGTCCAGGCGCTGCGAGAGCGTCGGGATGCCGTGGCGCAGGCACTCGAAGTGCAGCAGCGACAAGTCGTAGCTGATGTTCGCGCCGATCACGGGTGTCCCGGAGTGCATCGCCTGCGCCAGCTTCGCGGCGGTATCGCTCAATGCCGGGCCGGGCTGCTCGCCGTGCTCCCGCGCGTGCTGCGTGCTGATCCCATGGATGGCGGTCGCGGCCTCGGGGATCTCGACGCCCGGATCGAGCAGGTACCGTTCCGGGCGCACCGACGGGCCGTCGAGGTACAGCAGCGCGACCGTCACGATCCGGTCCTGCGCTACATCGACACCCGTCGACTCGAGGTCGAACGACACTGCGGGGCCAAGCCACCACGGGGTACCCATCAGGCGCCGCCTGCCGCGATCCGGTCGGCTTCGGCCGACTCCGCCCTGCACCCGGCGCAGTCTGCGTCGTATTCGCCGTCCGGATGGCCGACATGCGCCGGCGACTGCGACGAGGCCCACGGGTCCGTAGTGGGCCGCGCTTTGCGTTCCTTGCCGAGGCGCGCGACCAGCTTCCCGATCTCCTCGTCCTCGCCGATCTCGTTGCGCACCAGCGACGTCGCGATCCGGTTCGATACCAGTTCGCGGTAGATCTGCTGAAGGCGTGCATGCGAGGTCTCCGGGCTGAACACCTCCGCCAGGTACGAGGCCGCCGTGCGTACGTTCGTCTCGCCGCGCTCGAAGTGGTCTGCGTCCGCGTCCCGGTCCTCGGTCGGCACCAGGCCGTTGTTGATCAGCAAGGTGCGCAGCGCGATCGACTGAGCCTTCGGCGTCGACCGGCCGCCGCTATCCGACGCCTCACCCATCGCCTGGCACTCGATGAACTCCGACAAATCGCCCGACGGCCCGTAGATGCGGTAGGTGACCGTCGCCGTGCACTCGCGCATCTTGCCGCCGCTGGCAGTGGAAATCTCGCGGTACTCGGCAACGACGCGATGCTGAGAGACCACCACGCCGTGCTTGCGGCATGCGGGCCCGAACGCGTTCAACGCCGCCTCGATGCCGCGGAACTTGAACTTCCCGGCCCTGCCGCCGTCGAAGTCCTGGTTCTTCCCGATGGAGCGGATCTCGCCCATCACCCGCGACCAGGCGACCACGACGGGCACCTTCTCGCCGTCGACAGTCAGGTCACCCAGGTCCGGTTCGGTCAGGTCGGGCGCGGCCCGGAACTGCGGCTCGTCTGCGACCATCGTGCCCGGCAGCGGTTCGCCGGCCAGTGCCGCCGCGTTCTCTGCAAGCCTCATCATCACTGCGCCTCCGCCATCTGCTTGAACTCCGTATCGATCGCCAGTTGGCGGCCGGGCCGCTCCACGACACAGTCGCGGTACGCCTCCGGGTAGCGCTCAGCCAGCCGCTCCAGGTCCGTGTACGTGCGCCGCGTCGGGCGCATCTCGTACGCCACCTGGCCGTCGATCAGCAGCGCCTCGTGATCGCCCAGCAGGTGCAGCAACTCCGCCTGCGCCACCGCCTTCGCCTTCTTCGCCGCCGACTCCGCGAGCCGGTGCTCCTCGTAGTCGAGCAGCGCCCGCTTCACCGCCTCCGGATCCGCAGCTGCGACCAGGCCGGAGCGGGAGCGGTGCATGCGCTTGTACATCTCCAGCTCCCGCTCGCCGTGCTCCGAGTCAGCGGCCGGCACGATGCGCGGCACGACGAACTCGGACCAAAGCCGCTTGCAAGCGGCCACGATGTGCCGGATCGTCGGCTCGTGATCGGCGCGGCGCACTACGCCCTGCCGGTAGTCGTTGCCGCCGACCAGCACCGCGTAGTGGATGTGGTCGTAGCCGGTCACCGCGATCTGCCACAGCATCTGGCCCGCGACATCGTCGGGCAGGTTCGCGTGCCAGCGCGCCGCCTTGAACGCGGAACGGCACTTGACCTCCAGCGCGCACTGTTCGCGGCGGGAGTCGGGCAGCGGGCATTCGGTGATGCGCCGGTCCAGGGTGCACATCAGGATCGGGTCGTCGATGTGCGCGACCAGGCCCACTCGGCGCACCACGGAGCGGTTGCGCCGCGCCCATTCGCGGGCGATGGGTTCTTCCAGGACGGTGCCCCAGTGCGCGGCGTCGGTCGCGCCGTCCACGGCTTCGCCGATCTTGTCGTAGTAGACGGAGCGGGGTGTGCCGTAGTCGGAGACCCCGAGGATCGCGGGCACGTCGGAGGCGCCGATGCCTTCGCGTCGGGCGGCGAGCCATTCGTCACGCGACGCGGTGGCGGGCAGCACAAGGGTCGCAGTGGGCGTCACGCGCGGTCCGGGCTTGCGCTGCGCGGGGGTCGGAACGTCGAAGAGCGCGGTCACAGCATCGCCACCTTCGCGGCGGTCGCGGTCGCGTAGTCCTCCACGTCCAGCGCCGCATCACGCAGCGACCGCTCCAACTGCACCCGCGCCAGCGCAACCTCGGCCGGCTCGCCGTCCGCATCGCACGCGGCGGCGTGCAGCCGCAGCAGCTCGTCGAGCGCTTCCGGGGCGTGCACGAGCGCGATCTCCAGCACTTCGCGGGCCAGGGCGGCGGTGATCTCGCTCATCGGGCACCCGCGCTCTCGCCCAGGACCATCCACGCCATCACGTCCACGAGCCGCCACACCCACACCGCGCGGCCCGCCGTCACGGACAACTCCAGGCCCGACGCGGTGCGCACCACGCTGCCCGTCGCCCCATGCTTGACGAACTCCACCCGCAGCCAGCACGGCCGCTCGCCCTCGTCGAGGATGCAATCGCCCGGCAGCAGCGCGATCGGGTCCGGGCGGGAACGGCGCGCGGTACGCGGGAAGATCTCCCGCAGCTCGCCCTGCGCCGGCTCGTCGCTGCCGGTCATCTCGGCCAGGAACGAGTTCGGCAACTCGGGCAGCGCCGCGGCGGACTTCAGGCCGGCCGTGGTCAGCGTCGGGGCGCTCACCGGGAGGCCTCCGTCTCGTTCAGCCCCGCGCGATACGCCTCCACCAGGCCTGCGGCCTCGCCGGGCGCCAGCAGCCACACCGGCGCACCCGGCCCCAGAACCACCTCGTCGCCCCCGGCCGGCTGCGCGACCACCCGCTTCTCGGCGTCCACCTCCGCGGACTCCACCAGCGACCACAAGCCATCGGTGAACATCCACGCACCGGGCAGCACCAGCAGCTCCGTAGCCGCATACTCGGAGCCGTCCGCCGGGACGCCGGGGACAGCGGACATGCGCGCCGGAATCGAGAGAACCCTGTGGCGCTTGGGCAGCGGACGCTCGCCCAGCTCCGATTCCCGCCGCGGGACCGGGGGAGCGGTCTCGTCGCGGTGCACCGGCGAGGACGGGATGCTGCCGTCGCTGCGCACCATCCCGTCGGCGCCGGCGTCCCACGGATGCGGGTGCGCGAGAACCTGCGTTACCTCGACCGGTGAGGACTTCTCAGCGCTCTTGCGCGGGTCCGGCATGCCCGGCGTGTACAGGGGCTCCGGGAACTGCATCGTCTGATCCTGCGGAGAGTGCGCATTCGCGTGCAGCTTCGCCAGGCCTTCGCCGATGGCCGCCGTGTCGATCTCCAGCTCGACCCGCTCGCCGGTGACACGCTGGATCATGTCCTCGGTGGCGGCGGCCTCGGCGAGCTTCCGCGTCACGCGCTGGCCGGCCGCCATCGCCGCGACAGTGCGGGCTTCAACCGTCTCCTGCTCGTCGGCGCGCTCGTTGAGCAGATCCCACGCCGACTGCAACCGCTCGACCGCGCCGCGGAACGTCAGCTCCGGGTCGATCTCCCCGTCCAGGGCGAGCATCGCGAGGTGCCGCAGCAGGTACGCGGGGCGCGAGCCGTCCAGGTCCGTCGGAGAGGGGGCGACGCGCTTCTGCGCCGCGAGGAAGTTGACCGCCCTGGACAACTCGCCCTTGAAGTGCTTGAGCAGCAACTGGGACTGCTCGTCGAGGGCGGACTCTTCGAGTTCGGCCTGCCTAGGATCGTCGTCGGCCTCTCCGCGGGGGCCGAACAGGAACGCCCTGACGGAGAACCCTGACTCGGATTTTGCCTTGCGCGAACTCGCGTTCGAGGAAGGCCGCTGTACAGTGGTTGTGCCCACTGATATCTCCCCTATCGTGTGGAATGAACTGCCTCGCCGCTTACGGCCCGGGTCGCGTCCGGGCCGAGGCGGCTTTTCTGCGCTTGGGCCGCTATGCCGCCCGGGATGTCACCAAGTCGGACTGGGCGTCGTTCGTGAGGCGCATGCGGTGGCGCTGCGCGGCCGGCCCGAAGATGCGGCGCAAGCGTTCGAACTTCGCGGGGGAGAGCGGAGGCGCCTCGGCGATAGCGCGCGCGATGAGCGCCACCATCTCCGGGCCGAGGATCTCCTCGCGCCGCTTCCGGGAAGACGAGGCGCTCACGCGGCCGCCGCCAGGTCCTCGCACTCCTCGGCCGCCTGCGCGCGCGGGATGTCGTAGACGAAGTACTCGGCGAGGGCGTCGAGCCAGTGCTTGCCGCTGGCTTCGATCACCACCTCGATGATCTTCTTGGTGAGTCCCTGGTCGCCGCTGGCGAAACGGGAGAGGGTTCCCTTGTCCACGCCCGCACGCCGGGCGATGGCGGACAGGTTCGGCTCCCAGCCGCCCTCGCGGGCCTTGCCGAGCATCCGGTCGCCGTCTGCGAGGCGGGTCAAGGTGTCGGGTTTGATCAGGATCTCTTTCGCGCGCCCCGGGTTCGCCTCGGCGCCGGGCGCGTTCTCGTGCGTGGTGGCCATGGGGTCCTCTCGGGATCGTTGTGTTGCGTGTACAACGCTATATGTTGCGTCAACACAACACAACGGGAATCGGTCACGGCCAGGTCACAAAATCGGGGACGTCGGGCCGTAGCAGTGCCATGAGATCTTTGCGACACTGCACGCCGAGGGGAGACGTGCCCCGTGATACACCGGTGCCCTAGACTTGTCGCGTAAACGCAACCGGACGTTGTGATTGCGCAACTACCGCCTATCCGGACAGGACACGCGATGCCCCGACCAGGACGCGACCAACGGCAGCGGGAGCGCCAGGAAAGCGCCGCACGCTGGGCCGACTGGATCAACAACGCCCTACGCACCGCCCGCTGGCGCCCCACCGACCTCGCCAGCGCATCAGACGGGCGCATCTCCCGCTCACTGGTATCCCGATGGACGGGCGGCGAGCAGGCCGCGAGCGCCGAATTCGCCATCCTCACCGCCGAGATCCTCGGGCGCGACGCCATCGACGCCCTGCGCGCAGCCGGACACGACGCGATCGCCGACTACGCCGCCGAAATGCGCCGCGACCCCATCGGCGCCGTCATCCGCCGCGAACTGGACGCCATCGAGGACGACCCGCACCTGCACTGGCTCGCCGACGAGCGCAAGCGCGGCACCATCTCAGGCGACGAATACCATCGCCTACGCACGGACTACCTGCGACGCAAAGAGGAGTCGATCCGCCTGATGCGACGCGACTACGAAGACGCACTGCGGCGCAACGCGCAGACCTCCGACGAACCGGAATCCGGCGGCAACGGCGACCGCGCGGCCTTGTGACACAGCGTCACCCGTACGAGTGATTAGACTCCCGGGCGCGCCACGGCGCGCTTACTGTAATAACTCTGCGACCATGTCCAACCATGTCCGAGCAGCCCCAGACCCCGGCGGCCCGGACATGCGACACTAGGTCACCCTCCGGGCTCGGGCGCCCGGTGCGCTACGCAGGGGAGAGCGAGCATGCCCGGACCAGGCGACGAGACGCCGACCCAGCCGCTACCCACACTCGGGCGCGCGCGCGAACGGCGCAAACCGCTCAGGCGTCTCACGCTCGTCACCACGGCCAGCTGGACGTGCGGCGCAACACTCGTCGCGGCGCAGTACACCGCGGCGGCCTGCCACGCGCCCCGCCTCGTCCGCGGCGCCGCATGGTCGGCGGCCTGCCTCTGCCTGCTCGCCGGCGCCGCATGCCTCGCCGCCATGGCTACCACGGCCGTCGCCGCCGCAGCCATCCAAGCCGCACGCGACGCCGAGTCGCGCCGTCGTACCCTCTACGGCGCCGGCGCCGGCGAACTCGGCACAGAACGCGCGCACCTCGTCTCGCTCGCCGCGCAGGCCGCAGCGCTCAGCGGACAGACCGGCGCCGCGTCGCAGGGCCGCGTGCTGCGGCTGGCCAGCGCTGAAGAACGCTCGGGGCGCCGCGACCGCCACGGCGCCTAACGCAGCCACTCGTACGTCACACGCCCCGGCGCGATCTTGCGCGCCCCCATGCCGCCCTCGTTCAACTGCAACCGCACCACCTCCCGGATCACCACCCGCCGCTGCCCGATGTCCAAATCCTCCTCCCACAGATCACGCGCACCCGGACCCGCGGTATCCCGCAGCACCGCCGGAACCGACGCGCCACGCGCCCGCGCCAACGCCGCATCGATCTTCGGTAGGAGATCCGCCTCCATCGCCGCCAACCGCGCCGCAGACAGCGCCGGAACCATCAGCCCGCCGCGACCCGGCGCCAACTGGCCCGCCAACGCCGTCGCCTCCGCCAGCTGCGCCTCATACGCCCGCGCCTCCGCCACCGCCCGCGCCGCCACGTCCCCGCGCTCAACATCCACCGCCAACAACGACGAGGCGAACGCCTCCCTCTCCACGTAACCCAACACCAGCTCCACCGCGAACGCCTCGAGCATCGGTGCGCGCATGCTCACCCGATAGCAGCGCTGACACAGGTAGCTCACGGCGCCCTTCACCTTCTTCGGACGCAGCCGGGACGCACCCCCGCACGGCCCGCAGAACACCAGGCCCGACAGCAGGTGCCGCACCTGCGCGCCGCGGTGATTCAACCTCGCCGGATCCGTCAGAACCCGCACGCACGCCTGCCAGTCCGACTCCTCAAGGATCGCCGGCCACGCCGCATCCCCCACCACCCGGCCGCGATGATCCCGCTTGCCCGCGCTGGAGGGGCGCACCACCACCCGCTTGACCGACTCCAGCGTCCACGCCGGACTCGTCCACGGCGCCGGCACCCCCCGCCGGTTCAACTCCCGCGCGATCGAACTGCAAGACTGCCCCTCCAGCACCCGCCGCGCGATCTCCCGCACCACCTCCCCCTGCGCGGGATCGACCACCTGCCGGACCAGCGCGCCCGTGCGCGCGTCGTACTCGCGCGCGAAACCGTACGGCAACCGCCCCGGGGGAGTACCGCGCTCCAGGATCAGCCGGTGTGTGCGCTTGTTGCGATCCCGGATCGCGTCCGCCTCCCGCTCCGCGAGCAGCGCGTCCAGGTGCGTGGCGAACCGGTCGTCGCTGCGCTCCATGTTGTACAGCCGGCCGTTGTAGCACAGCAGTATGCCGAGCCGCTCGCACAGGTTGCGCAGCGAAAGGTAGGTCTCGGTGTTGCGGTTGAGCCGGGACGCCTCCCACGCGACGATCACGTCGCACTCGCGGGCCTCGGCGCGCCGCAGCATCTCCTCATAGTCCGGGCGCGTCCGCGTCGCGTACCGGGACGCGGACTTGCCCGCGTCTTCGAAGACTTCGACGATGCGCCATCCGTACGCTTCGCACAGTCGCTGATTCTCCACGCCCTGGTCGCGCACGGCAGTACCGAGGCGGCGCGGGTCTCGCGAGTTGCGGTCGTAGATGAAGGCGCGCAGCGGTTCGGCGCCTGCGGCAGCGGGTCTCAGCATCCGCCGATCGTACTGCGACCTACCCCCTTATACATGTGTCCCGACCGCGAATACTACTTATGGGGGTAGGTTGCCGGCTGTGCGAAGTGGTCGCCGACCAGCGCACCGAGCCGTACGGCCGGCGAGGAAACGCAAAAAAACCGCCCCCACCGCCTGGCGTGAACCAGACAGCGGGGGCGGCGGGAGTGCGGCGGCTAGTGCCGGCGGGGCAGCGGGAACACCTGAAGCGGCCACAGTGGCAGGTAGTGAGTGAATGTGACTATTCACATGCAATGATTTCTGCATGGACGGCCACGACAACCCTGGCGCAATCAACCCCCGAGACCGCCCACGCGACGGCAACGGCAAATTCGAGCGCACCATCGACAGCGCCGAACGCGACGCCGAAGCCGCACGCCTCAAAGCGCAGCGCTGGACATTCCAGCAGATCGCCGACGAACTCGGCTACGCAGATAAGAGCGGCGCCTACCGGGCCGTCGCACGGGCCCTCGCCGCGGCGCCTGCCGCCGATGTCGCCGAGTTGCGGCGCGTCGCCCTCGGCGAGATCGACTTCCTGTCGGCGGTCGCCCTGGAGATCCTCGACCACGAGCATCCCCACGTCAGTCAGGGCGGCAAGCTCGTGTTCGACGAGGACGGTAACCGGCTACTGGACGACGGGCCGAAGCTCGCCGCGATCCGGGAGCTTCGGATGCTCAACGAGCGGCGCGGGCGTATCCAGGGCAGCGATGCCCCGGTGCGCTCGAAGGTGGAGCTGAGCGGGGACGAGGAGCGCGAAGCCGAGTTGCGCGCCGTGATTGAGCGTCTGCGGGTCAGCACGGGCGGCAATGGCGAGCCTTCTGGGGCCTGACCGGTTCGAGCCGCTGGAAGTCCAGCGCGCAGCACTGCTCGCCGCGGGCGCGGACAACACCGGGATCGCGCTGGCGGCCGCCGAGTCGGAGTTGGCCGAGATCCAGCTGTGGCGCGCGGCGCGCCGCCGGGACGGGGTCGCGTTGCAGCGGATCGCGGACCGCGAGGACGAGTTCGATGCCCTGCTCGCCCTGACCGACGGGCTGAACGCGGCGGTGCGCGAGGACCCGGACTGTGACGGCTACCTGCTCGACGCGGCCGGCGAGGAGCTGACGAGCGAGACGTTCGACCTACCCGCGTGGCTGAGTGAGCGCCTGGATCCGTTCGGCGGCATCGATTCGCCGCTGCTGCGCCGGTCGGAGGGGCGTCGGGCGCTGACCGAGTGTGATCCGCTGCTGTTCGCGCTGGTGTACTTGCCGCATCACCTCAAGACGGTGCTGCCGGGGCAGTCCGGTGAGGGCGTGTTCTCGTTCGCGGACTTCCACCTGGATCTGGCGCGGGCCGCCCGCGATTGGATCCGCCCCGTGACTCAGGTGCGGGGTCCGCGGGACTGCTACGTCGCCCCAAGATCAGCTGGGAAGTCGACGTGGTTCTTCCTGATGCTGCCCGCGTGGGCTGCGGCGCATGGGCATGAGCGGTTCATCGCGGCGTTCGCGGACTCGGCGACGCAGGCGGAGATCCACCTGATGACGTTCCGGCAGGAACTGGAGAACAATGAGCTGCTGCGCTCGGACTTCCCCGACCTGTGCAAACCTGCGGCGAAGTTGCGGGCGCGACCGGACGAGTCGGGGGATGACCAGGAGTCGCGGCTGTCGCTGAAAGACAATCAGAACATGTATATCGCCCAGTCGGGTTTCGTGTTCGCGGCGCGCGGCGTGGACACCAAGACCCTCGGCCTGAAGGTGAAAGATCAAAGGCCGACGATGCTCTTACTTGACGATGTGGAGCCGGACGAGTCGAACTACTCCACCGAGCAGGTGGGCAAGCGGCTGCGTTCGATCATCGACGCGATCCTGCCGCTGAACCTGCG
>Ga0207667_10000128_pt1 | contig 116173 bp, 132 predicted proteins | sample KBSCornC52_FD_184301 | JGI IMG/M metagenome (GOLD analysis project Ga0207667, IMG submission 184301) | Corn rhizosphere microbial communities from Kellogg Biological Station, Michigan, USA - KBS Corn C5-2 (SPAdes) (version 2) | ecosystem: Host-associated > Plants > Roots > Rhizosphere > Soil ... | reverse complement strand
GATTACAATTTCTACCGGCCGCACAGCATGCTCCGCATGCTGACGCCCGTGGAATACTTGCAAAGTATTCCAGGCTTTGAGAGTGCTACACTGGATATTAGTGTCTTATATGTTTAGGAGCCCGACCTTTTAGAAGGCACTAACATACTTGACTAATCAACTGTCTTTTACGCGACCACGACGCATGAGAAAACCGAATGATTCTACTTCTGTTTTAGGTCTTTTTTAGAAACCGATAGAATCTTTCGCATCACACTATTGAATTTATTCATTGGAGTATCGTCTGCTGATTTTGGAGGAGGTTGAACTGGCCGAGGCGGTTTGTCACTTGTAGCCTTCTTACTTCTTTTAGCTCGCGATGGTTGTTGCTGACTAGTGGTCATAGACCAATTATACAGGAGTGGCATGTAAGGTTCAGTATAGAAGAAGGAAAGTTCTCTCTAATCAGCTACTTGAGCACTAAAAAACACCCGTCTGGGTGTAAACAATTGCAATAGTTGTGTCGGCCGTCCCTCCAACGCCTGGATTGGCGCGGAGGGACGGGAGACACGTTCCGTTCTGTCAGTGCTCGTGCGACGAGCTGAGCTTCTCGGCCAGAGCCGTGAAGTAATCGCCCAGCTCGGGGAGCTTGGCGGCGAGGTAGTCCTCGGCACCGGGGAACCCGATCACCTGGCCAATGCTGCTGCCGATCTGCATGGCGTCGACCTGGCCCTCGATCGACTTCATGCCGAGCAGGTGCCTCAGGAAGGCGTCGGCGTCGGTGAAGTCGGTGGCGCCCTCGTCCGTGTAGACGTAGGGACTGTACTGGTCGCCACTGCTGCGGCCGGTGGTGTCGAGCTTGGCGATGACGAAGTCGCCCGGCTTGGGCGCGCGTCGTCCCGTCCCCCACGCGGGGAGAACGAGACTGAGCTCCGTCTTGAGACCGCTGTACCCGTAGCCCGTTTCGAGGATCACGGCCCGGAGGCCGAGCTCCCCGTAGGGACCGAAGGTGTAGCTTCCCGTCGGCTGCATGCAGCCGCATCCGGGAGCCTGGGTGTTGAAGACGATGAACTTGCTGCGCGGGCCGTTCTCGCCGTTGATCCTGGTGTACACGTGGGTCGTGCACGCCGTGATGTCGACGAGGCTGTCGTCCTTGGCCTTGGCCAGGGCGACGATGCCGCGGGCGATGGGCTCGACGCAGGACGCGTAGAGGGTGCGGTGCTGTCGCTCGTCCCACTCTGTGAGCTGGCGCTCGGCCGCGGCACGCCCCTCGGTGGCCAGGGTCTTCGCGTAGAAGGTCTCCTTGTCGCCGTGGCGGAACGTGCGGTCGATGTCGGCCTTGGCCTGGGACGCGAACGTCCCGGACTCGATGAGGCTCTCCAGCGTGGCGACGGCGGATATCGACGTGGTCATGGTGACTCCATCTCTGGTTGACTGACGAACTATGAACGTGCTCCAACGTGCATGGAGCACGAAGCTTGTTTTAATATATCATATTTATTTAAATAAGTCAAATGGGACAATTGACATTAAGACATATAAGTGGTATAATCCTAAAAGTTTCGTGAGTGAGAAGTCACCCCGAGGCACCTTAACGCCCTTTGTTCATTCCAGTTGGAAGTATGGCAACAAGCTTTTGTTGACAAACTTCCAACTGGAAAATCAATCACCAAGGAGAAATGATGCCCCGTCCCACCTACTCGCCCGCCGTATTCGTCGCCGAGAGTGGCGAGAAGTTCGTGTTCCTGGCCGACTCCCCGCGAGACGGTCAGATCGCCTACAGCCGCGACGGTGAGACGTTCTACACCCTCGCCATCACGGGGACTGCCGGCCTCCACAGCAAGGGCAACATCTTCGACAAGCACAGCATCAGCAACCCGCACGACGACACCTCCGGTGCACTCCACCGGGTCCGAGCGGATGCTGACAACGTCGAGATGTTGGTCTACAACTGGAGCTTCTACTTCCGCCAGGACGTCGAGTTCGACTCGTCGAAGCTCGTTCCGCTCCCGCTGACCCGCCGTACCGAGTACCTCTGTCAGGCGGAGGACGACAGCACGTTCGTCTACATCAGCGCCAACAAGTACAACGACTTCTACGACACATGGAAGCTGTTCGTCGGCGACGGCAAGACGATGCGGCTGATCACTGTCAGCAACGTGGAGCGCTACCGCGACGGTGGCACGACCTACGTCGAGACGGCGGAGCAGGCTTTCTTCTCCCCGTCACCGTTCAACGCCGAGAACGACCCGACCCTCGTCCCCCGCTGGGGTGACAGGAAGTTGGTCAGCCTCGACCCGAAGGATTACGACGTCGTGGAGACGGCCGACGACCAGGTGACCATCTCCAAGAAGTGATGTGAACAGGGGGCGCCTGGGGAGGGTGAGATGAGGTTTGAGTGCAATTCTGCTCTCACCAATATTTCACCCAACCCAGTCGCTTTCCATGAATGTGTATTCATGCTGATGAGTCCAAGAGGACGAAAAAGCGAAAGAAACATAGCTTCTCGTAAACCGGGGGGTGTTAGGGACGCTTCTACTCAGCAAAGTGTATCCACTCGATATAAATTTTGTCCGTAGATCACGCAGTCACAGCTAAATAGTTAGAATCGATAAATATTCAGCTAACTGTCTTTACGGCCTTAGATCTTAACTTAGCAGTGATTTTAGAGTTTGATTATTTTGTTAACTTCTTCTTTTCTATGGGTTATTCTTACGCTTTTAATTCTCTTATTTATTTCTATATGCTTTGTTATCTCTCTTTATATTTAGGTATGTTCTTTTGCTTCTTTATTTATATTCTGACTGGCATTTACTTTCTACCAACCCAACCTACACCTCTACTTGTAAAGGTAGGAGATACGATTAGTTTATAATAACAGATAGAAATTAGGCAATATTTGCCCTCGCCCTTGGGGGAAAAATTGAATGATGGGTGGGAACAGTTTTAGGCCTTATGAACGAGACTTCTATGCATCAACCGTCTCCCATTAACCTTCGTAAACCATTCAGCAAACCGCTCACCATCACTCAGCATCCGCGTGTTGTAGCGGTAGGTATGCTCTTTAACATAACGATCAAGATGGGCTGGAGATAGGTGTGTGTATGTGCCTTTGTATGAGCGCTTGAATAAGTTCCAGAAGCCGTCAATGGTCGTGGTCGATACGGCACCGCGAGCATATTCTTTTTCGCTGTGGTTCACGGATTCGTGGACAAAAGTCTGGTTGGCGCGGCTGTAGATTTTGCTTTCGTCAGTATGGAGAATGGCACCTTCACGCAGACTAGCTCGGAGGAATGGCAATGTATTGCTGGCGTGTGCTTGCTTGGTAGCAAAGGCTCTAATCTGACCGATGTGCTTTTTCTTTTCAACCACGCCGACAATAGCACTCTTGTTGTTGAAACGGCCATGCTCCTCTTTTGTCTTGCCGCCAATATATGTTTCGTCAGCCTCGACGGGGTCATCGAGCTTATCGAATGTGCCATATTCCATAGCTGCTCGTATACGGTGATCCATAAACCAGGCAGTCTTTTGGGTAACGCCAAGTGCACGGGCTATTTCATAGGAGCTAACGCCATTCTTGGCATTAACGATCATCCAGACGGCAGGAAGCCATTTATCTAAGCCCAGCGGACTGTCTTCAAAGATAGTGCCGATCTTGACGGAGAATTGCCGTTTAGCGTGACGAGACTTACATTGCCAGCGTTTCTGCTTCTCCAGGTAGCTTACATCGACGCGGCCACAAGTCGGACAGGCGACACCGTGTGGCCAACGAAGCGCTGCAACATGCTCAATACAGATATCTGGATTGGAGAAGTAGCGGACAGCTTCGATGAGGGTTTCGGGGTGTTTCATAGCTGTTATTAGTATATGAAATGTGAGTTGATTAGTCAAGTATATTAGTGCCTTTTAGAAAGTAAAATGGTCGTCGTTGGAGTGTTAATGTCCAACGACGACCGGGCTTTATCAGGGAATGACGGCATACTTGCTGCCTGCCGGGCTAACGTACAGCACGAGCCCCACCGTCGTGTCGCTCGCATAGCGTAGGGGCATTTCTCCCTTAACCAGCATAAAGGATGTGTTTTCAGGCGTGCGTAGTGCATGCCTGTCGCCCTCAACGCCAACAGTAGGGAGCCTCAAGCCTTTGTCCGTACGTGGCGCACTTGAGCGAGGATTCCTCTTATTGTCAACCGTAACGACAAGTCGGTTGTTCTCAGTTGCACAGGTTACCATGAGGTTAGCTCCGCGTCGCATACTCCAGCCAACGCGAATGTCTTTTCGACCAAGCGACTCGTCGACCACGGCATGAATGCCTACGTCCAGGTCGTTAAGGCAGAAAACCACGTGCGAGGTTCGGAAGGTCTCGATGACCTCATCTTGGGTGAACATTCCCATATTACGTCCTTGTCTTGGAGGTTGGCGACTGAAATAGAATAAGGGGTTATTTGCCTGCTGTCAAGAGTTGGCAAGAAGGTCAGCTTCAAAGGCAAGAATACCTTTGTATGAGGGGTCGTAGGCGGTGGTGTCGGGCAGGTCAAGCTGTGTGATACGTTTCCAAACGATAGTGACAAGTTCGGTAAATTCAGCGAGGTCTTCCCTGCTAAAATGCGCTTCGAGCGCGATGATTTCACCCTGCGAAGTGGGCTCGACGAATTGCAGCACGGCCTTCTCTACTGTGTACTTGCTATAGTCGCGTGAGTTTTGGATGAGTAGATGATAAAACATAAGTTGCTGCTTGTATCGGTGCAGTTTAATTTTTTCGTATTCGGTTTTGCCCGTCCAACTACGCGTGGCCTTGCCTGTTTTGTAGTCGGTCACTGTGATGGTGCTGTCGACGATATCAACGAGATCGAGCGAGCCAGTCAAATGGGCTTCACCCAAGAAAACGGACTGGCCCGCGAAGCTGAGTTCGGCTTTTTGACTTGAACTAAACTCACTATATTTAGCTTCAAGAAATGCGAGCAGGACGTCACTCCCCTTCTGTAAATAGATGAGAAATTCCTTTTCGGGCAAGTAACAGCTCCGCAGATTTTCCTCGAAGTCGTGTAGTATGTCTTCGATAGGGCGCTGCTTTCCGGTAGCCGCCAGATGTGCGTGGACCCGTTGCAGCGTGGCGTGGATAGCGGAGCCGTATGCGGCACTTGGTGCTGGTGCCTGTGGAAAGCGAAGTAAATTGTTAATGAGAAACGCTTGCGGGCCGCCACGCGATACATCTAAAAATGCATTCAGGTGTGTGGCGCTTAGCTTGTAGCGCTGTAAGTGTGGCGCCAGCAAAGCCTTTAGGTCTGACTGCGGTGGTTGGATGAGTGGCTGATACCATGCCATTTCGGCGGCTTCGCGCAGTGCCTCAGGGGTAGAGACAGGCTCGACGCGGCTCGCTTGCCAGGAGCCACCAACTAAAAAGCTGGCCGGAAGTGTAGCCTTACCGGTATCATCGGCCAATGAGTAGCTAATAACCAGATGTTCTTTTGCGCGTGTCATCGCAACGAAAAAGAGACGTAACCGTTCATCAAATGTATCACCGGTTGGCTGCAGCGGAAGGTTTTCAGGATAGCTGATGAGACGACTACGTATGCGTACGCGCTCACCCCAGGCGCTATCGACAGCACCGGTGATATAAACCGTGTCAAATTCAAGTCCCTTTGACTTATGGGCGGTCATTAAGGTAATGGCAGCATCGGTTTGATCGGTGTAGTGATAACTGTTAGTAATGGTACTACCGAGTTGTTTGTGAAGCCGGATGAATTCAAGGAACGACTGCAATGTCGGAGTTTCGGCAGGTTGGTATTCGCGCAACTTTGTGCGGATAGTGCGCAGTGCTTCGAGGTAAATAATGTACGCATCTGGAGATGCTGAGCGTGCCTGGGGCGAAAAAAAGTAGTTGAATAATGGCGACGTAAATTCGCCCTGCTGAGATTTCACATTTCCGATAATGCTGTCCAGCAGATATTCAAGTGGCTGGTGAATGAGTGCCTGCGCGGTAGAGATAAGCCAGCTGTGAAGTGGTAAAAATTCCGGCGTCACGCTCATGATTTCCATCCAGGTTTGATGGTTTTCTGACGCCTGAAGACTTAGTTTCCAGAGCGATTGAGGAGACATTGCAAAAGCTGGATGGGTCAGCAGCTGGGGCAATAAGCTGTTGGCGTCCTGATGACGCTGTTCAAACAGCGCAACGAGAATGCGTGAAATATGCACAATTAATGTGATGATTTCAAGGTCTAAAATATTGTCGCGGCGCTCGTAATTTACTTTTATGCCGGCACGTGAAAAGTACGGGAGAAGGGCGATGATTTCATGATGGCGACGTGCTAAAACGGCGATGCTTGATGGTGGTGTCCCCCCTTTGATCGCGGTTGCGATTGTTTCTGCAAGCCATGCGCGCTCGCTGCTACGCGTAGGTAGCGCCGTCAGTTCAACCGATGCATTCGACGAAGTGTAGTGCGGCGTAAGGGTCTTGTTGAGGTCGTCGATGTGGTTCTCAAGGCGCTCGCTTCCGAGTGTAATGACGCTCCGGGCATGAGAGAGAATGGTTTCGACGGAACGATAATTGTCAGTAAGCGCAATGAGAGTGGTTTTTGGAAATAGATCGCGAAACGCGCGGATATTACCCACATCGGCGCCCTGAAAGCTGTAAATAGCCTGGTCATCGTCACCCACTACCAGTATGTTTGGCTGACCGTTATTAATATCGTTGTTTGTCAGGTTAAACAAAATACGCATTTGCGCGAGGTTGGTGTCTTGGAATTCGTCTACCATGATGTATTGGTATTTTTCCTGGAGGTTAAACCTCAGTTCATTAAAAACCTCCATGGCATGGACGACGCGCAGAATCATATCGTCAAAATCGTAGAGCGATGCTTCTTGCATGCGCATAAGGTACTGGTAATATACGTAGCTCACGGCGCGCAGTTTTGCTTGCCGACTGCGGGTTTTTAATACAAATTTGCCCGTCTCGTCCTTTTTAAGCCATTGATTACGCCAGGCAGTGATGGCTTTCGTCGATTTTGCCTCTTCGGCTGCTTCGATAGCATTTTCGAGGCTGTCGGCAAGTACGATACCCAGTGGTGTCATGCCCGGAACGGGCAACGGTACTGCTTCTCGGCGTAATGGTTCAATGAGAGGCCGTAACGCGTCAGTGGTCGTTGTAGAGAGCCGTTGGGCAAAAATAGAGGCTAACGTTGGTTCGATCGTGTCGATGACATCGTCGTTGGCATCAAGGACCTGCAATAGTTCGTCGCTTGTCAGACCGCTTTTTTTTAACTCGGAAATAGCGGTAAGTGTATCGCTGAGATGTGTGTATTCGCCGTTCATCTTGCTAGCGAGCGGGTTGCTATATTCGAGACTGTCAAAAATACCGCGCAGAAGTTCGTAGCTGCTTAACTCGTCGGCCGCGCGAAAGTGCGCACCGTGGTAAAAAAACTCGCCGTTCTGGTTGATAATTTCGGTACCAAAACTGTGAAACGTATGAATCGCAACCCGATAGGCTGCTGGCCCGATGATCTGGGCAAGACGACGACGCATGGCCTCGGCCCCGCTCTCAGTAAAAGTAAGACACAAGATATTCTCTGGAAGAACATCTGTTTTTTGCAAAATATTGGCGGTGCGCATGCTAAGAAGCTCGGTTTTGCCTGTCCCTGGCCCCGCAATGACCATCACAGGCCCGTCGATAGTATCGACAGCCTGTTTTTGGGCGGCATTTAATTTACTATAGCGAGTTGCAAAGTCCATTCCTTATATTGTACGGTACAGCTCGATGAACTTGCAAATAAACAGAAAAATATGTATAGTAAAGTTCGCAACGTTCATCTTTTGCGATTGGTCATTTTTCTTTAAGGCAAAGTAACTTCTTTTCAAGGAGAGATCATGACTATCAAGCAGGAATGGCAGGATGCTCTTAACCAGGCATGCGACGAAGCACGTGCTGGTAAGAGGGATGCGAGGATCTGGTTTGAGAAATATGTGATCCTGATCTGCCTGAACGAGGTTGGTGGTGTGGAGGTAGAGCTGGAGGAACATGACAAGGCGCTTTTCGAGGAGCTGTCGGTGTTTTGTAGGGAACTTTCAGCCACTGGCACGGTGATTGGTACCAAGGGCGTCTCCGGCTCCTTGATTATCAATTTCAAGGCCAAGGGTAAGCGCTAGCCTGCCGCGTTGAACGACACGAAGAGTTGCAGTAGGTATCTCTGCAACTCTTCGTGAGCATTTTCTCTTAAAAATGGTATTATATATAAAGTAATGAATGACGAAATCTACGACGACATCACGCTTGAGCGTATTTGCAAGGAGCGTTTTGGATTGGACGTGGATATTGCGCAGGTGATCGTGCGTGACATCGAAGTGAGCCGCACAGCAACTGCCACAGTGTTTCTCAGCAAGAAGAAACAACTCTTACTGTACGTAAATGGCCATTCTCGCCTGCTGCTTAGCGATATCAAAAAGATCGTGGCGCGCATGGGGCTCAAGGCTGAACTCTACTTTCCGCCCAAAGGCCAGCCCGATTATTTTGACTTGATTGGCCGCGAAAAATTCCGTGAAGTATTTCCCGGAAGAGGGCATATTAGCGACGACGATATTATTTTTTACCGAACCCTTGCTCCTTACAACCCTGCCCTGGTATTGATAAGCGAAGTAAAAAACGGCGAAGTATATCAATACGACAGCGATGCGCGTGGTGATTGGCGCGTGGCGGCTAAGTTTGCCTATCGGCGCATTCGCACCAGCTAAGGCGAAGATGGATTGTGACGACTCGTAACAACGGTACTTCCACCGTTTTCTTTAATGTACGTAAGTGTAAATTGGTTGCAGCCGCCGGTTGTGCTGGATTGACAATTGGTGTTGTTGACACTGTCTGAGGCAGTGTAGGTAATGTAATCGGTGGGCGGCGGTGTTGTTGAGGTTAGCGGATTAGTGGCTGAGGCGGGCATCTGTGGCATGATGATATCCGACGCGGAAATATTTAGTAGTGATGCGACCGCCGAGCCAGTATTGCCCGCATAACTATTAACAAGATTGCGCACGGATGGATACTCGCCGTTTTTTAGGTAGTATTTCTCAAGCGCTTCGTCAATAGTGGTAACCACCCCGGCGCGTTTATTGTCACGCGCATTTTGTTGCACGCCATTATACGCAATAATCAAAATGCCTGCTAATATGCCAATAATTGTGATCACCACCAAGAGTTCAATAACGGTAAAACCGCGCTGCTTCATAGTGCTAGTGTATAAGCCGCACTACTTTAGGTCAAGGATAACCAGATGTTCGATGTGTGGTGTACGTGGAAAAAAATTGTAGCCTTTGTGTGCTCGAATGCCGTATTTTTCGGCAAGTAGTGCTATGTCGCGTGCTTGCGTCACGGGGTTGCAACTAAGGTAAATAATGCGCGACGGTGCGGCTTCAAGTAATTTTTTAACGACATCCTGGTGCAAACCGGCGCGTGGCGGATCGACAATAATGAAGCTGCCAGGCGTAATGTAGTCGGTAGCGTGTTCGCTAGCGGCTAGCACGGCGTTGGCCGTTTTTTCTCGCCCTTGCTCGGCAATATTGCGCTTCATTTCGCGTACAGCATGCTCGTTCACTTCCACCAGGGTGACGTTCTCTCCGCCTATGGTCAGGCCAATGCTTCCTACTCCGCTATACATATCAACTACCGGCTTGTCGGGCTCGACCCAGGTTTTCATATCACGCAGCGCTTGCTCGTAGACAGGCAAATTGATCTGGAAAAAACCTTCGGTAGCGTAGCGAAACGGGACGTCTAGAATGGTATCAGAAAGTGTTTGGGTACTTGTGCTGGCTAGCCGCTCCGTGATGACGCTAGCGGGTGATTTTGGCTCAGAAAAAATCACTTCGCCGCAAATAGCGGAGTTTTTCGGCAGAGACGATAAAAGCTTTTCTGCCGGAAAGTCACGGTCTTTGACGTACAACTGCCACGCCGTTTCTCCTTGTCTATTACTGCGGATCATGAGAGTTTTAAGCGCGCGGCCTTCGATGTGCAGTTCATTAAGAGTGGCTAGGATAGATTGTGAGAGCGTTGTGATTGCAGGTGCAGCCAAACTTGTCATGGTGATAGGAATTTTGCCGTGCGTACCGCGCCGAAAAAATGCGAGGTCAAGTTGAAGGCGTTCGGTGTCGTACCAAAAGCTGTATTCTATTTTGTTCCGATATTCATAGTGATTACCGTCGGCATGGACATTAATTGGCTCGGGAAGTACGATGTTGTGGAGCTCAAACGCTTCTTCAATAAGCGCAGATTTGTAGTGCTGCTCGGCGTCAAACGTCATGATTTGCCAAGGGCTAGTAGAGAGATAACTATCCGGATCGCGCGGCGCTATGCGCTCCTCGCTTGGTTGCTCGACAGAAGTGACGATACCTTCAAGAAGGTGCGATTTTTTCTTGGTTATTTCTACAGTAACTGCTTCGCTTGGCAACCCACCCCAAGCAAACAGTTTGCGACCATCGTCACAAGTGCCGAGCGCCTGCCCTCCCCCGACAATCTTATCAAGAGTAAGTGTTTTAAAAGCTGGCTTTTTCATGAGCTACATTGCGCGCTGCGGTTTGTTAGCTCGGGTACGCAGCGTTAGTAAGCCTGCTAAAATCACTACGCCGAAGGCTATTAAGATGCTCATTACAACTACCGTTGGCCAGCCATTGATAACTGGATTGATGAAAGGATACGGATACCAGTCCTTATAGCTACCGCGAACTAGGCTGTATATAAGGTAGACAACGGGAAATACCAGCCACCACATTGCCTTTTGAAACGAAACATACACACGAGGGGGAAATACCAGCCAATCTACAAGAAGTACGAGCGGTAAAACGTAATGGAGGATGATATTTACCCATGGCACAGTGGTTTGCAGGGCAACCTCATTACCGGAAAGCAAAAGAACGTAAATAATGCCAGTCATGGTCATATAGAGCGTGACTGCACCACGAATGAGGGCTAGTTTGTCGTCGTTCCTTTTTATGAGTGCGATAACACCAAGCGCAACAAGAACAATAACCGCGAGAATATTACTTTCGATAGTAAAAAAGCTAAAAAAATTAACGATGCTACGCCCATATTTAATACTGTCGTGCAGTTGATACGCGATAGCGGCGAGACCGGCTATACCAAAAATAATGCGCCCAATTGCTAAAGAGATGGTTTTCATACGTATGATTGTAGCGCATTGCGCGTGCGTTGTCATTAACAAGTGGTGTACGTGGCGGCTGATCGTGTCGAATCAGCCACCACGTACGTTGCAACAACTCTAGAACGTATACGGAAGCGCCTCGGCCTTGCAAGCTCGGTTCAGCATGGTTTTGAGCGCCTCCAGGGCAGCGTCCGACTGCCTAGGATTGCGCAGTTCTACGAGCACCTCAACGATCCGCCCCTCAACGTCCCAGGCTGCATCAATCACACCATCAACCTTACAAACTTCCCAGTCGGTTGGATGGAACCTGCCTCGAAGGGTATCTACGACCCTTTCAATGACAATTATCATATTGTCATTGGGCTTGGTGACGAAGTCTAGTCCGAAGCGGACATGCTTTTTAGTTGGTAGCAGGAACGAATTGATGTACATGCGCAAGTCACCTTCTCGTTACGGTTGTGTTACATTTATGAGAATAACGAAATAAGCCGTAACGTGTCAATTTCATGGTAGATAAAATGTCACATGATCGCCGCTACTATAAAAAACCGCGCTCTGCGTTGGTTGCAGGACGCGGTTTTTTATATTGAGACGCTATTGTTAAGCAAGAATACTTGACTTGGTACGCTCGCGTTTAGAGCTGATATATCTATGGAGTACATAGTATACGACACCAAGTACAAGTGCGCTTCCAAAAATGTCTGTCGACATACCTGTATGTGGTAGTTCGGCCGGCAATTGCGCCGGAGTAACTGGCGCAGGAGTAACTGGTGTAACTGGGGTTGTTGGGGTGACGGGGGTTGGAACGGTCACTGCTACAACGGCGCTATTACAACCTTGTTGGGGATTGTCATTTGCTGTGCTGTTGCCTGTAAAACAAGCAGTATTTTGAATAGTACTGTTCGTATTCGCGGTTACTTTAACGCTATATTCTTTGGTGACGGTTTGCCCAGGTTTAACAAGGCCGATAGCTTCGGTAATTTGTCGATTTGTGGGGTTATTTATGAGCTCGACGCCTGTTGGCAACGTATCTGTCATGACCGTTTTAGCCATGTCGTTGTAGCCGTTGCTATCGCTCGCACCGGTGTTGCTAATGGCGATGACATATTTGAGTGTGTCGCCAGGTTTGGCTGTAACAGCCGTACCTGCACTATCTGCCTCAACCAGTGCGCTCCCAGTTGTGATATTTTGTACTTTTTTGCTAATGACACCTTTTGGATGCCACGCGAATGCGTTAGTACTTACGGTTGCTATGGTGATGGTACCGATAATTGCGGCACTAAGTAATACGTTACTTATTTTCATAAGTATTCCTCCGTTAAAAAATTTCTCCGGGGCAGTCTCTCAAACTGTAGTATGGATTAATATTAACTTTATCACAATAAAGACAAAAAGTCAATTTTTTCTTAACCTGAGTCTCAAAACCTCCAACTGCGGGTGACGCTCGGCGGGGCAGCACCCAAAATTGTTTTCTATAATCAGAAAAAATTTTAGGGGCGGACCGAGCGGCAGGACCCGAAGAGAGGTTTTGAGAGTTAGGTTTCTTATAATTGACTGTAAGTAACGTTACGCGTGACACGGAAAAATACGTACGAATAAAATAGATCGCGAAAGAACAGCGAGTACTAGTTTTAGCTCTAGGCCTCTTGCAGGACGGACAAAATGTTGCCAGCTGGATCTTTAAACCATGCAATATCAGGGCCTTGTTTTGCGGCAATACCTCGGGCAATTCCCTTTTCGTCAGTCATGTTGTAATGTTCAAAGCTGATACCTTTTGCCTGCAGATCGTTTACTGTTTGGTCGATATCAGCAACGACAAAATTCAAAATGGTAAACGTAGCTGGGGTGTGGTCTTCTTTTGGATAAACAAACACGCTCGTGCCACCATTCAGCTTGAGATTGAGGCCCATGGCATCTTCCTCGACAGTTACCCCCAGCGTTTCACTGTAGAATTTTTTTGCTGATGCTAGATCATTGACCGAAAAACCGCTAAATGCATAGGTATCTTTTAACATTTACTCCCCCTTTTGCTTACTTTAAGTATAGCAGATATACTAAATGAGTACGCTACTTCTTTAGGAGAACCGAATGATACTTAATGATGAGTACGTACGCGCCCTCGACGATGCGTGTTTTGTAGCGGCTGGCCCTGCCATAATACAAGAGATTTACTGCGATCCTGGTGTACTGCTTGTAGCGGTGACGTGTGGCCGTATCTCTGTCATTTATTTTGACTATGAGGATGAACCTAGCTTGTACACTGCTTTGATGGAGTATTGCGTAAAGCGATGCCAAGAGGGCACGCTCGAAAGTGCACGCTCTAGGACGGCATGGAGTATTGCATTCTTGCCGGCAAAACTAGTGTGACCCGTCGTGGAGGCTATGAGAATAGTCTCCATTTTAATACCGCACCCAAGGAGAATGAGAATAGTTCATAATTATTTAAGATTGGTGCTGTACTATAAAAAATGATGTAAGTAGGAAAAGTAGGATAATATGAAATTACTGATCATCGAAGATAGTCAGAGGCTTGCCGAGCGTATAAAAGATGGCTTGAGTAAGCAGTATGTTGTAGATGTTGTTCACACTGGAGAAGAAGGACTGCGACGTGCATTGCAGATCCAATATTCCGTTATTATTCTTGATCTTGGACTTCCTGATATAGCGGGTGACGTTGTGTGTCGGCGTATGCGCGAAGATAATGTAGATACTCCTATTTTGGTGTTGACTGGTCATGACGATATGAAGCTGCGCGTACAGCTTCTGGATATGGGAGCTGACGATTACCTTACCAAGCCATTTGATACGGCGGAGCTCAAGGCACGTATTGCTGCTCTTGCTCGTCGACAAGCCCGTTCGTATGTGGAACCGATTATTCGTCTTCACGACCTCACTATTAATACAAAGCAACGAACTGTTGAGCGGGCTGGTGTTCCTATTGATTTGCGAAGAAAAGAATTTGATATATTAGAGTATCTCGTGAATAATAGAGGCAGGGTGCTTACTCGTGAGATGATTTTGAATCATGCGTGGGATGCAGGTAAAAATGGCTGGAACAGTACGGTAGACGTACATATAAAACACCTACGCGACAAGATAGACCGTCCGTTTGGCTCTTCTCTCATTAAAACGGCATATGGCGTTGGCTATCGAGTCGACGCTCCAGAATAAAAAGTAAACAAGAAAGGTTGTTTAGTAATGGTGAATACGCTTCATGCAATTCTCACGAAAGCAAACGTGCGTAAAAAGAATGCCATTAAAGTTCATTTGGCAAAAAACGCCGTTGTCAACCTGACACCTTGGCTATAGACTGAAAAACCTAATGAGTAAGAAGGTAAAAACCGAACGAAGCATAGGTCAGCGTTTTTTTGCACCCTTCGTTCATTTCTTTGCTTATCTGTATCATGGTGTTGAGGCGGAAGTTCGTACGAGCCGCCAGTTTGTTGTAAGTTTACTCGTCGTATGTACTTTTGTGGTTATGACACTTTTACTCGCGCTGTATCTTATCAGCGTACTTGTCCTTCACAATGTACACTTACTCAGTCGACTTGTACTTGTTGTCATTGTATTTACCTTTTTACTTGTCGCGATTATCCAACTAAAGCGTCATAGGTACACGCTGGTTGCATGTTTGCTTATTTTGTTTTATGCGCTCCTCGCGCTTTTTATGCTTTGGCATTGGAGTATTAATACCCCCGTAGGTATTTTGCTTTTAGGATTTGTCGTGTCGCTTGCCGGCATTACGCTAGGCTCGCGCTATATTTTGCCCATCGTTGCGCTGCTGGTTATTTCGCTTTTTGGTATCCAGGCAGCATATGCGAATGGCTTCGTGCACCCGAACTTCATTGCACTCGCTGCTCCTTCAACGTTTAGCGACGCCTGTACCTACGCTGTGATCTTCGCTATTTTTGCTGTCGTTTCATGGTTATCACGCCGCCAACTAGAACAATCATTTGCAGAGATGTTGAAAGCAAAATCTGAACTGGCTAAAGAGAAAGAACTTTTGGCGGTGCGACTTGAAGAGAAAACGAAAGACCTTCGTGAAAAGCAGCTCGAAGAAACCCGTCATTTATACAGGTTTGCTGAACTTGGGCAGCTCAGTACGCTGTTGCTCCACGAGCTCGCGAATAACTTGACCGTATTGACGCTTGATATTGATGATCTGGAGAAACGTCACAGCCGGTCGAAAAATATCAAGCGGGCTCGCGAGAGTATCGGGTATCTAGAGACAATGGTCGAGCAAGTGCGGCACCAATTACAAGATGAATCGGTAGACGAAACGATTGACCTGGCTAACCTGCTTCGCGAAGTTATAGCTGGCCTTCGTCCGAAAGCGCAGGCGGCAGCGGTAAAAGTTGAATATAAAAAACCAAAAAACGAAAACACTCCTGTCACCTACGGTGATTCACTTCGCCTGGCGCAGGTGCTAACGGTGATTATCACCAACGCGATAGAGTCATACCAGACACTCCCTACCACTGACCGCCGCGTTGAAGTAGCGCTCGCCGTGATCGACGAGAGGTATAGCATTGAGGTGACCGATTGGGGCGCGGGTATTTCGAAAAAGCAGCGTGGGCAACTTTTTGCACCATTTCAAAGTAGCAAAGTGACTGGTATGGGAATCGGGCTGTTCGTTGCGAAATCTATGATTGAATCGCATTTTCAGGGTAGCCTCTCGCTAAAAGGTGCCATGCATCCTACGACATTTGTCATTACGCTGCCAAAACGTATGACGAAAGTGACATGACGCCTTATCAGCGAGCATTAACGTACCTAAAAATGCATAGTGCGGCGCAGGATGCCGTGGTACAGGCGCAGGTTTTTTTGCTGCTTTCGGATGACAAGACGGCCGGCATTGCCCGCGAGATGATCCCTGTTATTCGTGGTGATGCTGGGTGGGAGTGGCTCGAAGACACATCGCTTTACGAGGTATTTGTCCGTTTGACCGCACTCTGGACCTACGACCAGCGGCTACTTGACGGAATATGCATGGCAAAAATAGCTAAGTTGCTTGTCGCATGCGAGCAGGCCATTGGGGGACCGTACGTGGTACCCCTTGATGATGTGGTAAAGGCAAATAGCGCCATTTTACAGTTTTTTACATTATGCGGATCGCCGCTTCCAAACCTTGTAAAGTTCGTGGCGAATGCGCCGGCCCGCTCAGCCTCTGCAGTGTTGTCACTTGTCGTGCCCGTTCGTGCTGTCAAAAAAATTACCTATCTTCCACCCGTATCAGCCAAAGATAAGATGGCTGCGATGCTGATTGAGGATGCGCCAGATATATCGTGGCTGTGTGCGACCCAGCAGGTTAACGGGAGTTGGGGCAATGATTACGTTCGTACCGCACTTGGGGCAAAATTACTGAAAATAAGCGAGAGCGTCCAAGCAAACAAGCCTCGCCATCATGATGTACTTGAGTACGTGCAGTGTGATATTGAGCTGTTGGATCTGCCACTTCGGTTGATGGCCCAGGCACTACAGAAAGACATTGTGGCGTCAAAAAGCTATGAAGAAATCGTAACATTGTGCGGTGCTTTTGCCGAATCTCTTCGCCAACCACCGTCGACGACCAATGAGGAGCTCATGCGACTTACGAAGGCGAATTTTTATTTTTGGATGGCGGCAATGGCATACGACGGCATCATTGATGACGAACGATCGCCACATGAACTACCTGTGGTAAGCGTGTTGCAGCGTCGAGCGGTGGCACTTTTTAGCGCCTCCTCTCCAAATCTTACGCAGGCATGTTTTGATCTTATTGATAGTGCGAACGCATGGGAACTTGCGCATTGTCGTTATGATGTTTCGAACGACGACATTACCGTTACCCATATACCCTCATTTGGTAATGGTATGCTATTTGCGCGTCGTGCCATGGGCCATATACTGGGGCCACGCATTGTGCTAGAACATACCAGGGCTATACACAAGCGAAAACGCATGGTCCACGAGGCACTTTCTCATTATCTGATTGCCCGCCAAATAAGCGATGATATGCACGATTGGCAGCATGATATACAACGCGGACATGTGAACTTTGTCGGCGCCCACCTTCTGCGGCGGCTTCGTATCACTCCGGGTGTGTATAATACTTCGGCGCTTAGCAACCGTATGAGCCTCAGTTTTTTTAATGGTGGCATGAAAAGTGCGTGTGAAAAGATGGCGTGGCATACAACAAAAGCGCGGCACTATCTGGTAAAAAGTGAGTTGTTCCTAGAGGATGGCCCTTTGTATATTTTTTTGACTCGTCTTGAAGAAAAAGCTGCGGCCGGCTTAGTGATGGCGCGTGAACAGCAACGGTTTGTAGATGAATACGAAAAATAATCGCGTAAAAAGTAATAATAGTGTCGACAATAACCATGTTGTATGTGTGCGGCTAGACTCAGCTTATTACATGATATGATGACACTATGAGTTCATACGATTCGCTTCGGCAAACCTATCGTCCTTCATCTATCAAGGTATTATTTGTTGCCGAGTCACCACCGCCAGCCGCAAATGTACAAAGTAGCCGGCAATTTTATATGACTGACCGCATTCGAAAAGATGACCGACTTTTTGTAAATACAATACGCGCACTGTACCCTGTTCAGACAGCTGAACTCAATGAAAAAATGCTTGAGGAAATGAAAGAAACCTGGCTGCGCCGATTTCAAAGTGACGGCTATTATATGATTGAAGCCCTTGAAACATCCCTGCAACATGAGGTAACAAAAGTAGAGCGTCAAGCTCTTATCAAAGCACATCTTCCCGAACTTATTCGGCGCGTCCGTCAATTGGTGAATGAAAAAACACGCATTATCCTTATAAAATCAAATGTCTTTGAGGTGGTCGCCGAACCGCTACGCGCGGCTGGGTTTCATGTGTTAAATCGTGGACTTGTCGACTATCCGGGGCAGTTTAATCAGCGTGCTTATCGGGAAAAGGTAACGGCGCTATTACAAAAGTGACCTCCTGCCCTACGCTGCTGTAGATGTCAAAAAAGATATCTGCGAATGATCCATCTGAAAACCCCTTACCCTACCTATCTACGACCGATCTAAATATGACGTTCAGGCTCGCGTAGTTCATCCACAGGATGTGACGGTGGTGTTCCAACCATCTTTGTATTCTGAATACTATTTGGTTGAGGGATGGTAAGTAGTTTGGGACGAATAAGGCGAACCACGATAAGCAAAATGATACCAAGTACTATATAAACACCACCAACGATCAGCCACCACTGGCAAATATCCCTAGCGAGCATTTGCATGAGCGTCAACACCTCTCCTTGTGTGGTTGTACTGCCGAGTAACGATGCAAGTATGCCGAGCAACCAAACACTTCCAGCTGCAGCAAGCCCGCTGATAATACCTGTATTGATATATAACCACGCGACCCGTTTGACGCCACTTCTTCTTGTAGCGCTAAAAAACACGATCGCAAGGCTGCAAACTAACAGTATGACTGGCAGTATATAGAGTGAAAGCAGGTAAAAGTGATACAGCTGCGGAATGATGGCTAGTTGCTCGGTAAGTGTTTTGCCTGGACTTGAGCCGATCTCGCTGCTGACATCGACCGTATTGTCGACGCCCAGCAAGTTGCTATCGAGTACATCTTGACGCGCGGTGTTTGCAACAGTCTCGGGGGGGATGCCGGGTGGCAGACACGTAAGCGCTAGTATGTCATCAAGCGATTCTGGTGGGACGATGCGTTCGGTGCAAGGTGGGAGCGTAGCGAGTTTTTGCTGGACATAGGTTGCGATATTGCTGGCAAAACTCGCTTTGACACTACTGATGTCAATAGCAAAATTAGGGGTTGAGGTTGTCCCCTGCGCCCAACTGTACATATTGGCTACTATTTGCTGTGACGAGTTTTGTAAAAAGGTGGGAGATATCGACTGGCGTAAAGCTGTCTGCACGCCGGGGTCATCTGGCAACGAAGACGAAGCTTGAGCGACGATTGTTTGCTGAAGCCGGGTAAAAATTGCGCTGTGGGAAAGTGCGTTTTCGAGGGTTTGAGGCGAGCTTGCTACGCTATACAGTCCGGCAAAAAATGCCAGTGCAAGGCTGGACACCGTGAAAATAGTTATGGCCAGGCTAAGCCCAAGTTTGCGGAGTACGTTCATCTACATATAGTATACTTGAATTAATATATCTTATGAAACGGCTTGCCCACTATTCACAGTATTTTTTGCGCAACCCGCGTCTTATTAAAGAACTGGTTGGCCATACGTCGATTCATCGAGATGATGTTGTATACGATATTGGTGCGGGGAGCGGGGTCATCTCTTCGGTTTTAGCTACGCGGGCTGGTAACGTTGTGGCAGTGGAAGCCGAACCTCGTATGGCAAAAAAACTTCGGCAAAATATGGAGATTTACCCCAATGTCTCGGTATATGAGGGTGATTTTTTAACGATGCCCCTCCCAAAAACGCCCTATAAAATACTCGCCAATATTCCCTTTCATCTTAGTTCGCAAATCATTCATAGGCTTACCGAGGCTCCATTTCCACCAGAAGCATGCTACTTGATCGTGCAAAAGCAATTTGCCAATAAGCTTCTTCCGGATTCGGATCGATTTACCGGTCAGCTGGGCATGACGATTGGGCCTGAGTTTGCCGTGCGTATTCGAAAGCGTCTTCTTCGAACCGATTTTTGGCCGCATCCTAATGTCGATACGGTCTTCCTTGAGCTAGTTCGTCGCCCCGAACCATTGATTGCCCAAAAAGATACGATAGCGTATCGTACAATGATCGAAGCGTGTTTTTCCGACCCGAAAAAATTTGCCAAACTACCAAAGGAAGCCGTTGGTTTATCGCCCGACGTCAAACCATCTCAAATGAAGCTTGCAGAGTGGGTTGCGCTTTTCGCAGTCCAACATATATACAAATAGTTATTAAAATGGATCTTGCTGTCGGCGATTTAAAGCCTCCTGCTTGCGTTAAAAAGTTGTTTTTGCGTAGTCTGCTCTTTAGCGATTTTTTAGCTCGGACAAAAGAAGGTTGTGAGATGATTTTGGATGTATGTTGTTCCGTCCCGGGCGCAAAGCACCGAGACGGAACAGTGTAGATGATTATGCTACGGCAAACTGAATTGTTACGTGCGTGTATCCATCCTTTGTGTATGTGGAGGTGTGATGCGGTCGCTGGTGATCGAGCACTACACCGAAATTACTCTGGTTTTCAAAGCTCCCTGCAAACCAGATCTCGCGGATCACGTTGCTTGGCGAAATGTTCATTTGTGCGCCTGGATTGGCAAGTATCTTTCCGGGTTGATGACCAGAATTTCCATACCCTTGTGCGGGTGCATGAATCACAACCAAAAGGAGCGCACCGTTACCGACATTGATTGGTTTGCCACTTGGATCCTGGCTCAGCGATGACGTCCAGTCTACGCTGTATCCCGCCGGGTTCGATTGAACACCGTTTATGACAAAATCAATTTGTTCGGAACACGCATCAGGCGTACTTACCTGCGCTGCGTACAGCTCAGACAGTATGGTTGGCTGAATAGACACCTCTTTTGCAGTTCCCCACGTCTTGCAAGATATGGCACTTGATGCCAGGCTGCTCGTGCTGACGGTAGAGAGATCGCTGGAAGTGATTGCAGAGCTGACGGTAGATGCGACCATGGGCGTAGTTGGGCTAGCAGACTGCGTCTGTGCGCGAGTACTGCATCCGGCTACGGCGGCCAGCACTAATGCTAGCACGCCAATGCACAGTCCTGTGACTTGCCTTCGCATGAACTACTCCTTTCGGCGAGGGTGTTTTCATTATACATGATGGAAGTAAATCGATTTTGTGTCAGTTGTATGAGAAGTGAGCAAATCTTTAGGGAAACGAGTGTGCGTCTGCTATGCCTATCTACTACGCTAAAGTCATGCTCGTTTAAACTCCACAATGATTGTCGTGCCTTGATCAACTGTACTGGTTGCATGTATTTTTCCATTATTTTTTTCAATGATACTACGCGCTATGGCGAGTCCAAGTCCATCTCCGCTACGCTTGTTGAGCGGATGATCGTGATCGGCCTGGTAGAACTCTGTAAAAATATACGGTAAGTCGTAACGAGGAATTCCTATGCCCTCATCACGGATGTAGAGGTATACTTTATGGGGCTTTACTTCGGTTGAAATATGGATGGTTGTTTGCTCGGTGCTATATGTGGCGCTATTTTCGAGCAAGATATTTATAAAGCGCGTAAGCAGTTGGTGGTTACCGAGTACTTTTGTATCTATTGCTGTGTTGTCGATGGAGATGTTTTTCTTTGTGAGCAACAAGGTTTGCTTAGTCGCCTCTCTAATAATTGTCTGTAATGAAACTGGCTTTAATTCTATAGTTTTATTCTGCAGTACTTCAAGCTCATCTAGCTCAGGAAATTTTCTGGTTCTTTTAAGAAGTCGTTTTTGAGTCGCTAGTACACTTTCAATTGGTCGCAGCATATGATGTGCGACAATGTAACTAACGGCACTTCCGAATATGAGCGCTGCGAAGTTGATCAGTATAAGTCTTTCAAGGAGTTCTCCGTGTCCTTCTTCTATACGCTGGTCAAAAAAATCACCAAAATCAACACGGTGAATTGATTCATTAGGCTCGTCAACGCGAGAGCTATCGTTATAAAATGCTGGCGGAGGGAGCTGACGCTCTAGCTGGTTTGAGGCAGTAAAATAAAACACGATACTACCTGTAATACTCACGAACATGATGACGCCAATGTAGGTCAATGCAAAATGACCAGTTCGTGATTTGATAAATGCGGTAATTTTTTGCCAGCTTGGCGTCTGCTCTGTCATAGGTTTTCCTCCATACTATTAGTATCCTGCAAAATAGTCTGTTTTAATATATTTTTTTGCTACGTTCATAGTTTGTAGCGCATCCTGAATATTCATGACCATACTATTCGGACCAGACAGAAGATATGCACGTTCGTTCCAGTCGGGAATGATCTTTTGAATTAAGTCGCCTGTAAGTAACGCGCCACCGATCTGTACGTTTACCTTGCAAATGCCAGTACTGGAGGCTTGGTCAAGAATGTCAGTGTAGGCAACCTCTTCAGGTTTACTTACGAGATAAATAAGTACAATATCTCTTTCTTCGCCTCTATCTATAAGATATTTCAACATGCTTCTAAATGGAGTAATCCCAATACCACCAGCAATAAAAACGAGCTTTTGCTTGGAGTCCTTTGGAAGGGTAAAATTTCCCGCGAGTTGTCCAGCAAAGAGTCTATCCCCTACTCTCATGTCATTCAGGGTATGTTTAAAAGCACTAGAAGGTTCATAAAATTTAACACCTAGGTGTATTTGGTCTTCTGTCGGTGAGGAAGCGATAGTAAATGTACGACGATTACCCCTACTATCAAGACGTACTCCTGGAAGCGTCCATTCGAGATATTGACCAGGCAGAAAGCGAAGCTGGCGATCTGGCGTAAAGATATAGTCGGCTACTTGGTCGGAAATAGGGATAATTTCTTTAAGTTGTAGATGTAATCTCATTTTTTCACCGATAATAAAAGCAAATATGTTACCAATTAGTAATGCTATCTCTGGATATATATAAATGCCTAGTATCGTTTGTTGTGATGTATAGAGCAACGCGACAATAGCTGCAAAAATGATTTGTTGGTTCTTGCGCGCTGGCATTGTTGCGGGTTCGGTCAGCATAATAGTGCCGAGGAAAATGAGAGGAGAAGATGTAACGGCCAGCTGTAGCATCTCAAACGTGTTCTGGTGCTGAAAGATGCTCATGATAATGACTGTAGCGATACTTACAGCCGCGAACGTTCCGAATAGATATATGCGCCTAATTTTACGTACAATAATGAGGCCAAAAAGAAGGGTAAATGGCCAAAGTACGCTACTTCCCACCCACCAAGTTACATGGAGAAGCCCAGTGATTACTAGCACTCCAGCGGCAAAAGCAGCTGGATTGAACAAATGTTTGCCTCGATATGCCACGATGAACTTTGAGGCCATCGCAATAACGCCGGCAAGGAAAATCATCACCCCTTCACTAACACTAGCGGTTGGTGGCAAAATAAAGAACAAAATGAGCGCCGTGATTATCCATGACTCAGTATTAACGGGTACCTCCCAGATAGAGGCGAACAGCTTATTGATGGCAAAACTACTTACGAATAGAAGTAACAAAGAAATACAAAGCCCCAAGCCTGAAACAGTTAAAGTGCCTATAAAGCTGAGAAGGAGGCTAAAAAAAGCAAGTAGTCCTAGCCCATAGGTGAGTAGACGGTACATAGTGATGTCGTTTAGAAGGCTATCGAGTTTTTTATGCATATACTACTTCCTGTTGATTAAAAAAGTGGGCTGGAAAATTGGCTGATGTTTCGAGCGAAAGGTCAGCCCGGACGATCGCATAGTCGAAGTTGTATTGTTGTTGCAACGTCGAGGCTGGTATAAAAAATAACGCAGTAGTTAGACCATCTGCTAAAAGTGTACTGTCGGCAACTACCCATACGGCGGCAATCTCTTTTGGTGACTTGCCGTTCGCTGGGTCTATAATATGGTGATAACTTCCCCATGCTCGCTTATATATAGACGAACCGCATAAACTTTGATTGCGTATTTTGGCAATCCCTACAGCTAATGAGGGATCTTTCGGATGCTCAAGTCCAACCTCGACAGCTTCATCTTTTGCATTACGGTATAATATATCACCTCCGGCGTCAATACCATACGATCGTATTCCGCGCCTCTCTATTATTTCAGCGATAATATCTACCAGATAACCCTTACCAGCTGCACCAAAGTCAAGCAGCGCTGGTTGCTTTAAAGCGAGAGTTGGAAATGCATAGTCAACTACTTCCTCCCATGACGGTGTAGCTTGCATTTCTTTTGGCTGCAAGCTGTAGAGGGTGTCATATCCGGCATTTACAAGTGCTTGTCCGATAAGTGGCGTGACTGCACCATGAGTAAGGAGATACAGTTGTTCATAAAGATCCAGTAGCAGTTTTGCATCAGCTGGCAATTCATATATGCCTGGGCTTTTTGACATTATCGTGACAAGTGAATCATCTCTAAAACGCGAGTAATTTTTATCAAACTCTTCGATGCGTTTTTTGATATCTCCGAGTAGCTTTCCGTAGGTAAAATTGCTCACTGGCTCGCTAATTTCTATATTCCAGCGTGTGCCGATGGCATCGAATGTGCAGTGCCTCATGAGTTTATTGCTGGGCTTGGTTTTTGATTTGCTCGAGTGCGGCATTGAATCCCCCAGTTGTTAATGATGCACCCGAAACGCGAGAGAGGCTGATGCTGTTGAGTGGTTTGCCTAGTACGTACGACTGATATCCTTGTTCGAACATGTCTTGGTAGTCGCGTGAGTCATGATTGTTGGCACTTTGCTTGAGACTGATTGCGCTTATCGCACTGTCTTTCACGGTTGCGCTAACTGTTATTTGCTCGGTGCCTCCAGGCGTTTCGTAGGAATCGCTCGCAGAATAGGCGCCGTCTTTATAAGCAGTGGAGCTGCTAGTTATTCTGTCGGTGCTAGGAGCAGAAGGGCTACTGTTAGTTATCGTTGAAGGCGCGGTGCTAGTCGTACCACTTTTATTATTTGATAACGTACTGACGACGACAGCAATAATAACGACACTGAAAATAAGAATAAATGAGGTAACTATTTTTTTGGTACGTTTGGTATCTTGGCTTGGATTCATCAGTTTCTCTATTCAATTTTAGTACATGAGCAGAGTAACGCTTTTTTCTGATAATAAGATTAAGATTTATTACAGAATTGGTAATAGACGTACTTAAATTTAGACTATGTTTTGGTGGATGATGCTCAATATGGTGTGATAATTGCTGGCGCAGTACCAAATATCAAACGCAAGAAGTGCACAAAATACAATCGCCTCACCTAATTTTCCGGTCGTGACGCGAAATGCTTTTATGGGTGGAAATCCGAATTTAATAGGAATAGGAAGGAGCCAGGGCACTCCTTCTTTTGTAAACGAATCCATAATGAGATGAGACAGCATCCCGATCATAAATGCCCACCACACGAGTGCCATGTCAACACTTGGAAGTATGGGTTGGAGTGCCCATAATAGCCAATGCGCGGCGAACCCAAATAGCGTAAGGCCGATAAGTGAATGAGTTAAAAAACGATGGCCACCTAACATTTTGTCTATGACTCGCCCGACGACGCCGCCAATGGGAAGATTACGCCAAAATGGTGCTGTCGGCTGGTCGATATCTGGGGCGATACCACCAAGTTGGTTGGCAAGAAGCGCAACAAGTACTGTGCCAAGCGACATAACTCGGTTTGGCTGTGAGATCACAACAACTCCGAGTGCGGTGAGCGCCGCAAGGTCATGAGTACGAGCTTTCATATGTGCTTTAGTGTAACACGTCCATTGTTTTTTGAATGTGTCAGCAAATAGAAAAGGCTGGCAAAAAACTTGCCAGCCCGTGGGTGCTAACGCCTTAACTCTTCGAGTAGTTTGGTACTCGTAAAGAGTTGTCTTGGTGCATTGGTGATGCCGTCAACCTCCTTGTAACTATGGGGTGAGTCGATTGCTTTGAATATGACGGCGCCATAGCGCTGCTTCCAGGCTCGTAAAGACGCCCGGTTATCTGGACGAATGATTGTCCAGATACGTCCACTAAATGTCGAGTTGGCAATAAGAAATGCCAGCCGCTTAGCCATAACCTCTAGCCCAATATGCTCGAATCCGTCAGGTCGGTTTGGATCTAGCCAGATAGCCATGTGCGGGCCTGTTTTACCAGATTGGTTCGGGATCTCTCGTTGTATGAACGTAGTGACGCCAATAGTCTGGCGTATACGTGATGAGCGACCAACTGTGACGGCCATAGCGACGAATTGCGAACTATCTACCATGTCCCGTTGGATTTGCTCTACCCTTTCGCGGGCGCGAGAAGGGTCGCCGTACGAATCAAATAGGTGTGGAAAATCTCGCTTTAGAGTATTCCAGCTAGTAGTGACAATAACACTGAGTTGCCCTCCTAACGTTGCCGAATCGAATGTGGTGAACGGTTCCAGGGCGACGTCTCTACTCACCACGCTAGTATAAAAGTGGATCGGGGTTTACGTCAAATCAGTGATTGACAAGTGGTAGGTAAAGTTTTAATATAATTCTGCAGCCTGAGCCGCTACCTCACTCCCAAGGGAGTATGGCGACATACGGAATGGTCGCCCGGCTTTTGGAGTTATCCGTGTATACGCTGGCTATTTTGAACACCTCAATAATTACGGTGGACGGGCTGTACGCACTAAGCACTATATCACTGAGTGAGGCAACACGCCTTGTTCAATCAGCTGAGGGTTTAGATTCAGCAGTAGGACATGTGTCTAGCGCGCAGATCCTTACTGAACTGCTTGGCGCTGAGGTGTGCGTCAATCGGCAGGTTTTTGTTCAGACAGTTGGCCAAAAAGCCCTTATTTTTAAGCTTTGTGGGCGTCCCGAAGAGGGTAAGATTCTTTCCCGGGAAGACATTGAGCGTATGGGCTACGAGTTCAAGGTTCTCGAACGCTTGGCCTAACTGAAGCGAAGAGTGGTCGGACGGATTAACATCCGGTGGCTTTGGCCTTTATCGACCCTCTTCGCTATTTTACTTTTTTATGTGTTGTATAGTTTAAAATTGACAGCTGCATGGGCCACTCGCCTAAGGCTTTGGTGCTACTTCTGTAGGATTAGTAAACGTTTGGCTACTTCCGGGTACTCGACAGACCGAAGGATAGCTCTCCTGGACAGGGTAGCCTTTGGCGACACATTCTTGATAACTACTAACGTTACTTGTTGCGCTTTGATGATTGAGTACATAGAATAATAATGCCGCTGCGAGCAAGCCCGTAAATATAATAGCTGTAATGATAATTTTTCTTGTCTTCATGCTTAAAGTATATAACATATAAGTCAACAGCGGCTATTTAATAGTTTGAGGTGCCTTATAAACGTCAACTATACGTTATTCTTAGCGATAATTGTGCCTGGTATGAGCACGTATGTTATGGTCCTGAGCCTTGCTATTTTATTTTTTTGATTGCATTAGTATAATTATAGAGGATCCTTTTGATCCTTGACACCGTCTTGCCGACAACAACTTCGACGAAGGGGTGAAGAGGTTGAACGCCACAACAGCAAGAATTGTAGTAATGTCTGCTAATTTCTTAGCACAAGTGTTTTTGTGGGTCGCGCTTGCAATTGACTTGCTGCACCATCACTGGGGTGCTGGGCTATGGGGAACCTTTGGCCTGGGGCTTATATTTGTGGTGGTAGCGCTGCAATTGCAGTGGCAGGCAATGCGTCAATCCAAGGAGCGAAGCCCACAGGAACGTTGGTTGTCGCGCTTTCTCTTTTTCAACATCATAGTGGGCGGCGTTGGCAATATTGCTGACCTCGTGCTGATGTATGGCGTAGGAGTGCCGCTTGACTACCGAGACGCTTTGCTGGCGATTGTCACTGCGGGAACCGCTGTCATACTAATGAGTCTCGCGCATATCAACGCGCTTATCGCAAAGCTACGTAAGACGACCGTAAAAGGATCGTCGACTACGTTTCAAAAGCGCTGGCCTCAGCTGGCGTTGTGGTATGACTTTTTGCTGACTTTCAAGTTTTCCAGTATTCGGCGAAGGGTTATCGCCGGACTTTCGACTCGCGTGGATGTGCAAATTGCGACGGCCATCCTCGTGTTTGCGGCAATTGCCGTACCGTTTGCGCCGTTGACGCTGGCAGCACTACTCATCATCATGGTCACGTTTACGACAGGCTTTTTTTGGTTGAGGAGGTTCACGCCTGCGGCCGAAACCAGTGCTAACCTGGGGCTTTACGGCTTGAACGTCGTTGCGGCGCTGCTCCTTATATGGGGAGCATGGCTCGCTGCGCGCTAGGACATACGTCGCCCACCATCAGCATGTAGTTGATGGTGGGCGACGATCTTTTTTTCATGGGTATGCTAGAAAAAAGACAGGGCATTCTGATACACTAAAATGCGAACCTCCTAGATAGAAAGGTGCGCCAGTGGGTGTGCAGAGTAAGATCGGACTACTCGATGATCCTGGTCGGAAGGTACTTGCTCTTTATATTGAACGTACGGCTTTGCTTAAGAATCTCTCGGGTATAAGCCACAGCATTGCGGCAATCAAGGTGGCCCATTGCATCGAAGACTTTATCGTTGTACATGATAGGGATAAGGTCATTCTTGTTATTGTTGATGTCAATCAGCTGAGAAAGGATCGAGAAGCATTTTTTAACGGACGTGATGGACTCGTCGAGCGGGTGCGTTCTTTGTTGGGAACTAATGTCAAAGTTGATTATCCTACTGACCCCCAATATGATCCTCGTATGATCTGGGATAGTGAGGATTATGGAGGTTTGAAGGCTGTTAAGAAGCGGCCAATGCTCTGGCGTCCACGGTAACGTTCGGGCAGCAAATGCTGCTCTGCTTCGGGCTAAAATCATCCGAAGCAGAGCAGCTTATTAATTACCAGCTAGTAGCGACTAGAGGTAACCTAGATTTTTGAATATCCGTACGGTGGGCGGGTTGAATTCGTAGGTGGCCAACTCTTTAGTGAGGCGCACCCATCGAAGCTCCTCATTTGGATTTGCAGGCCAAGGTTCGCCAGATGTCAGTTCGCATAACACATACAGATAAATGAATTGCTTCATCTCGCCGTTGTGGTCGACCTTTTGTTCCTTTTCCTTCCATGTCAGCCGTTCCTTGATGGCTACCGTCATGTTCCATCGTTTTTTCAGTTCGTTGTTGAGTAGCTTATCAATCGCTCCTCTACCTTCTAGCACCCCACCGAACAAACCCCATGGTTCGTCGTAAAGATTTGCCTCCGGATCGAACTTCCTGATCAGAACTTTGTCGTCTTTTCTGATCACGGCTATAGCCATGCGCACGGTATCCATGGCACAAGTTTACTACAAATAAGCGAAATTATTATCTATTGTAAAAGTCTACGGCTAGATGTCAGAGAGTCCTCTTGTTACTTAAGCTTATACATACTATAATTAAAAAGTCATTAAATTATTGCATTTCAGCCAAAATTCTGTTATAGTACTAAAGAATTAGCCGACACATCATAGGTGTACGGCACAATAGAGAAAGAAGTTGGGTTCATGCACATCACAAAACGTGGAGTTGTTCAAAGCGGTCCTAAGCGCCAATGGGGCGCAGAGCGACGCACCAAGCCGCTGCCTATCATTCATGACAGGCCATCAACTCGTAAAATTACTCTAAGTCGCCTTGCTGTCGTTATGACGGTCTGCTTATGGGCAGTGTATTTCATCTATACCATTATCCGTCAGTTCTTTGAGGGACCACACACCTTTCAGTTTACGATGCAAGCAATCGGCTATCTCGTAGTGGTAACGTTTTTGACCTTCTCGGCTCTTATGTATCTGCTGGCACGTCAAGGCGCGTTGCAACGTTTTAGCTCTCACGTTCGCGTACCGCGCGCTGAGCTGGACCGACATTTTTCTACCCGAAGCCAGTCATCTATTACGGTGCTTGTGCCTAGCTACGCTGAGGAGCCGCAAGTGATCCGTAAAACCTTGCTATCCGCAGCGCTTCAGGAATATCCTAAAAAGCGCATTGTTTTGCTGCTTGACGATAACCCGGTTGCTAAGAATACTGCCGATGCTGAACGTCTTGAGGCCACCCGAGCAATGGGCGATGAAATCACGGTGTTATTAAAAGAGCCTCGTGAGCGCTTTAGCTCAGCGCTGACTCGTTTTGAACGCAAGTACACTCGTACCACGCACATTTCACCTGAAATGGTGCGAGAACTGGCTGCTCACTACAAATGGGCTGCCACCTGGCTTAACAAACTTGCTGAGAACGAGGTGATTGAAGACCATGTTGATATCTTCTTTAGCGACCAAGTACTGCGAGCTTTAGCGAATGAGCTTGATACGGTGAGCGAAGCGCTGTATGCTTCCTCGAATGAGGGTGCTAAGCTTCCGAGCGAGCGTGTCGTCCAGCTTTACCGTCGCCTTGCCTGGACCTTCGACGCAGAGCTGTCTGTCTTTGAACGCAAAAAATACACGTCGCTATCTCACGAAGCTAATAAGGCAATGAACCTAAATAGCTACATTGGCTTGATGGGTGGTGTCTATCGACCCACGCAAACTCCCGACGGCCCCATTCTTCTGTCAGTTGACCGTGCTCGATCTGGCGATATAACTGTTCCGGATAGTGAATTTTTGCTGACGCTCGATGCCGATTCTATTCTCCTGCGTGACTATTGTCTTCGTTTGGTGCATTTTCTAGATCAGCCACAAAATAAGCGTGTCGCCGTTACACAAACGCCATACTCTTCTTTTCGCGGTGCTGCAACGCGCATTGAACGCCTGGCCGCTGCCACTACCGACATTCAGCATATTTTACACCAAGGCATGAGCTATTACGATGCCACCTTCTGGGTCGGCGCAAACGCAGTTATTCGCAAACGTGCTCTGGAAGATATTGTTGAAAAAGAATGGATTGGCGGCTTTGAAATTCGTCGTTACATTCAGGATCGTACGGTTATTGAAGACACCGAGTCGAGCGTCGACCTCGCACTTCATGGCTGGACCCTTGTTAACTATCCTGAGCGCCTGAGTTATAGCGCAACGCCGCCAGACTTTGGTTCGCTCATCGTGCAGCGTCGACGTTGGGCAAATGGCGGGTTGCTTATTCTACCAAAACTATGGGCAACCGTTCGCGCCCGTAAAGCGAAAAATGAAATTGTCTCTAAAGCAGAAATTTTTCTTCGAGTCAACTATATGGCTTCGATAGCTTGGGCGAGTTTTGGCCTGATATTCCTGCTGGCATTTCCCTATGATGGCCGCCTGCTAAGCCCATTTGTAGTGCTCGCTGCCCTGCCCTACTTTATGGCAATGGCCAGCGACCTCAAATATTGTGGCTATAAGCGAACCGATGTACTGCGTATTTATGGCTTTAACCTTATTATGCTACCTGTCCAATTGGCGGGTGTATTGAAATCGATTCAGCAATCATTAAGCGGCAAAAAAATTCCTTTTGCACGTACGCCTAAGGTGAAAAACCGCACTGTTTCGCCAATGCTGTATGTCATTGCACCACTTCTTATCGTCGCCTTTTCTGTGTTTACCGGATGGCGTGATGTTAACGCTGAAAACTGGGGTAACGCTGCTTTCTCTGCATTTAACGCTATCGTCGCCACGTGGGCTATTCTGGCCTATATTGGAATTGGCGGAACCTTAAAAGACATCTGGGTTGGCCTAACCGATTGGATGTATGTAGATATTACGCCAAAGCAGCAGCAAGTAAGCATCCCTGTTGAACCTACTATCGACTGGCGTGCCGTACTATACCATGGTGATGCTAAGCAATCCGTTCCGCTGGCCGCCCAGGCTGTCGATCACGATACGTCCACTAAAAAGAAAGAGGTACTGGCATGAGCGAAAAAACACGCCGACTATCACCCTGGCGCGTCGTGCTAGCTATCCTGATCGTTGCTGGCCTTGGTGCTGGTAGTTATTTCGGATTTCAACACTGGAAGTCAGAGCAACCCGTTACCTCGCGCACGCCTTGGTTTGCCGGTTATGTAGACGTCACTTCTACGCCGACTTATGCCTTCGAACAGCTTGGTACGAACGACCATAAAGATGTTTTGTTGTCATTTATTGTCTCGTCAACCTCTAAAGATTGCGTTCCTTCTTGGGGTGGTGCGTTCACGCTTGACCAGGCTGGTGACACGCTCGACCTCGACCGACGCATTGCACGTCTCAAGCAAGAGGGTGGTAATGTAGCAGTGAGCTTCGGTGGGCTGAAAAACAAAGAGTTGGCAAGCAGCTGTAGCGACGTTGCTTCGCTCAAGGCTGCCTACAGCGCCGTCATTGACCGTTATCAGCTTGATACCATCGACCTAGATGTTGAACAAGGTAATCTCAGCGATTCTTCTGCGAGTGCTCGTCGTGCCCAGGCTATCGCCCAGCTGCAAAGCGAGCGCCGTGCTGAAGGCAAAAATCTAGCTGTGTGGATGACGCTACCTGTATCGCCAACTGGTCTTACTGAAGATGGTACGAACGCCGTATCACAACTGCTCGACAAAAAAGTTGATCTCGCCGGTGTTAATGCCATGACGATGGATTATGGGCAGAGTCTTAATGGTATGAGTATGATTGATGCCTCGACGAGTGCGCTTTCTGCCACTCAGCGCCAACTTGGCATACTCTACCAACGCGCTGGAATATATCTGAACAATGCAACAGTATGGTCAAAAATCGGCGCCACACCAATGATCGGACAGAATGACTCTGAAAATGAAGTCTTCACGCTTGATGATGCCAAGCAACTCAACAAGTTTGCACGTAGTAAAGGGGTCGCCCGTATGTCTATGTGGTCGGCTAATCGCGACATTGTTTGCGGGAGCAACTATACTGATACTAAGGTTGTTTCAGATTCTTGTAGCGGCGTGAAGCAACAGGCGCATAGCTTTGCGAATGTGCTTGGCGAAGGTTTTGACGGTAGCCTTACATTTAGTGCTGGGGTAGTTACAACCGCGGATAGCAAAACTGAACAAGCTGCTGATGACCCCGCAACGAGCCCTTACCAAATATGGTCAGACGAAGGCGCATACTTGCAAGGCACCAAGGTAGTGTGGCGACACAACGTCTACGAAGCGAAATGGTGGACTCAAGGCAATACACCCGACAATCCAGTGTTACAGGAATGGGAAACGCCGTGGAAACTCATCGGTCCGGTCTTGTCTGGTGAAAAACCAGTCCAGCAAGTAACCTTGCCTGCAGGCACGTATCCCGACTGGTCGGGTACCGTCGCCTATGACACCGGACAGCGCGTACTTTTTAAGGGTGTGCCGTACAATGCCAAGTGGTGGAACCAAGGTCAAAGCCCCGCTGCTGCTACTTCTAACCCCGATGCGTCACCATGGGTTCCGTTGACTCAAGCGCAAATTAACGCGATTAAGGGTCAGTAGATGATTAAATAGCCCATGAGTATGCTCATGGGCTATCCTGCGGCGGCCTACTTGAAGAATCCTGTACTCAGAAGCCACTTCCAATCCTTGCGGTCTTGGGGCGCTGGCGTGATTCCGCCTAGAAATGATAGAAGCTCTTCGTGCTGCTGAAGTACCCAGCCCCACTCCATCAGCTGACTGAGCGCCTCCGCGCAGTCTTCAGGAAACTCCAATAACTCGCTCGGGGCACCTTTAAGCAGCTCGACCGTTGCGATAAGATCTTCGAGACTGACTACCTTGATCTTACGATTTTCTCGGTTGGCATTTTGGAAGTCGGCATAAGCGCGGTATGCGGTTGTGTCGCTAATAACCCTCTGGTGAAACTCAGTGAGGTTTCGGAGTGCCTTGGGCATAACGTACCCGAATGGATCGATGCCGTTACGTTCATGCTTTGAAGAACTCACAGGAGACCATGTTCCTTAGTCGAGTAGTTTGCAGGACGTTATTATTATATCTGTGAGTTGCAGAAAATAAAAATAGCGATCAATTCGGTCGCTTGGAAAACAAGAAGTACGAAATGCTGGACAACAGGTGGACGACTAGGTCCACCTGTTGTCTTTCGACGTGGACATTAGCGACCATTGACCTGGTCGATGACGGTCTCGTCAGTACCTACGGTGCCGCCGCCTTTCAGAACCTTCGCGAGCTTGGCTGCCTCACCATCGGTCAGACCTGTGCTCTCCATGATTCCTCCCGGTTTCGTACTTCTTGTAAAATAGCATGCGGTATAAAAACAGCTTAGCTGTCACTATTTAAACATATATAATAAAAAAAGTCAATAAGGCGTATGTGTTTAGTTGCTTGCCTGGTTATTTTAGGGTTGCAGTATTGAAAAACGGTTACCCTCTGTATCTTCTGCAGAGATCCATAAGCCAACACCGGGTATCATCTGTGGCTCCAGCGTATGTTCGCCGTTTTGATCCATACCGCCCAGTATTTTCCCGCCGGCGTCTTCTACGGCTGTCATTGCCATGTGAACGTCATCAACTGAAATAACTACCGAAGGCGCCTGGCTGAGCGGATCGTCCGTTTTTTGGTAAAAGCCGCCATTGATAGCTCCCTTTGTTTGAACCATCCCATTTTCATCAGTTTCAGTCGTGTGGGCAACGACATAATTACCCATGTCGGGTCCCATCGACTGTGTTTTCCAACCAAAAGCTGTTTCATAAAATGAGACCATACGCGCTCGGTCCTTATATCCCATTTCAAAATGCACAACTGGATTCATCTTACTCATACCACTCCTTTTCTTTAGATTCTGTCTCTATCATACACCTGAAGCGAGCTAGTGTGAGGCTTCAATGGAGTGATAGTTTGCCTTAGTATCGCGACCAAAGCGCGTATGCTCAATGAGAGTACTCGGATATTCGGCTACTACCGCTGGACAAAATTGTATGCTATCCCGGTGATGAGCGCTATTAATCCATAAAGTGTGACTGGCCATGGTTGGTCACAGTGGGGGCCGAGCCATGCTGTCGTGAACTGTATGAAAGAAATCATAAATAACAAGTTTAGATTTGCCCAATTGGTAGCCAGATGGTACTTTGAATTCTAATACTAAAACGGTGACGATGACGGCTATGACGCCATCGCTAAACCTCCAGTGTCTAGCTCACCTTCTAGTGGTCTGTGTGATGAAATAGGCTTTGTTATATTTTGATGATATCAAACTCGAGCACTTCTACCATCACCTAAATATGATTCTTACCTCTCGTCCATGTCTGCATCTTCCTTTGTCGCGTGAACCGTACCGTGGGGGTGTTGCGGAGGGGCGTAAATCGAATAGATTTTTAGTGGCGTTTGGCCCGAATTAACCAAATTATGCCACGTACCCGCAGGAACTATAACAGCATCGTCATTATTCGCCTGCCATGACTCCAACGTCTTCTCTGAGTCGCCCAGATAAACAGTCGCCGTTCCTTCCTCAATTCTTAAAAACTGATCTGTAGTGTTATGAACTTCTAGTCCGATATCGTGTCCTGGCTGAATTGTCATCAGTGTCACTTGAAAATGCTGGCCTGTCCATAATGTGGTTCGATAGTTGCTATTCATACGTGTCGCCTCTTCGATATTAGCGACGAATGGTGATGGCCCGTGATCATTAAGATTGGTCATAATTAAAACCTCCTAATTTTATATTACGCCTACACTGTCGATCTTACACGTAAAAACGTTGAATGATGGCCGCCGTCACAAGTACGGCTAAGCTTAGCCATAGCATTATATCAAAGTTTCCTCGTGTCATTACGAAAAGAAATTGCGTGAACCTTCCTTCTGTCTGACTGGTCGAAAAGTTTAGGCGCCAAAGTGAAGCATTTATAAGAAGCAGACCAACGAAGCAGATGAGACAAAAGATACATATAGACCCAATGACATATATACTAGTGAATAGAAACCACAAGGCAAACGCAAGCATGAATATGGCAAGCGCCTGAAAACCGTAGAGTAATTTGCTTGTGATATGACTTTTGGTTCTCCCTACGATGCCGATTGCAAGCAAGAATGTAAAGATCATTATACAAATAAGTGAGTTTGGAAATCCGAAGAGTGAACTCTGCGGTGCATTTAAAACGGTGTTGCAGTTAAATATGCTGCTGAGATTACATGCTAATATTGCATCTTTGTTTTCAAGCAGAATAAGCTTCTCGATAGTTTGCATAAAGGCTGCGATGAGCCCAATACTAGCGCCAATTGTTAATATAAGGTAGCGCTTCTTATCCTTTTTCACGTTTTCTCCACATTCGTTACTTTTATTACGCTTACTGTACTGTGTCTAATGAGAATTGACTATGATGTACTTCACGCACCCTCTGTGATCTAGATCATAGGCGAGATGGCTGATAAGGGGCTATGATTGGACTAAGACGAAGGAAGGAAGTTTCATGAATCACCTGCACAGTAAAGAATCACCATTGGTTATATCTAATATTAAGCAGCTAAGTGACAAGTATGATTTGCTTGCACGTAGACGGTCATCGCTTGTACGCGAAATGAGTGAACATCCCACGTCATCTCGGCATTTGCATACTCTTCATAGGAATGAACTTAAAATACTGCGTACTCATCTTGTGGCAATCGAAGATTTTCTTCAAAGCTATAAATTCATACATCAAAGGGGAAGTTTCCGATGATTCCTCTTATCGCCCAAACCATGACACATACAGAACGAGTGCGAAATGAGCTTAAAAAAAGTGGCATATCTTCTCTCGCGCTCCTTCGTTTCACGGGACACTATTTGCCGAAGGTTATCCATGAGAATGAGCACATCGAAGCGGCGGTTTTTGGTCGTCACAAGGAAAGTGAAGGGCTATTTGGATATGCAGAACACATTCTTGTTGCAACCGACAAACGTATCATTTACCTCAATCATCGACCCGATTACACTACGATGGATGAAGTAGCGTATGACGTTGTTTCTGGTGTGAATATATCAAATGCTGGAGTTTATGCGAGTCTCAAATTATTTACAAAAGTAGCTAACTACACAGTTTCATTTGCAAAGTTAGTTTGTGTAAAAAGGTTTGCTACCTACATTGAAAAGCGAAGGATGGGCTTTGAATCCACTGCGGAAGTAGCGATATCTATTGCTTCAAGAGCCGAAGCTGACGATGCTACACTCCGATTCCTTCGGGACCATGATATAGCCGTTCTTTCTACGATTGAGCGCAAAGGTAGCATTACCGGTGCGGTCGTTTTCTATGTCTTCAATGATGGCTATATTTATATTCTTACAAAAGATGGAACACGTAAGGCACGCAACATGATGGCAAACCAGCAGACTGCGTTAACTGTTTACGATATCGAACGTCTTCAAACAGTGCAAATACAGGGATTAGCAGAGGTTGAGCTTGACCCTGTCGTAAAACAGTCCATCTATGAACGTATCGCCAGCCCCTACAACGGGGCCGGTAAAAAAACGCCACCCGTCGCTAAAATACAAAACGGCAGTTTTATTGTTTTTCGTATTGTGCCAATGCAGTTTTCGTTTTCTGATTTCACCCATTAGCTTGCTACCTTTTTGGATACTCTATATAGTTGAAATAGAAAAGAGCACTTCCCCATGAATGACGTTATTCTAAGTAACATAGACGCATTTTTCTCTCGCTATCGTACGAAGCGTATTAAAAAAGGTCAAATTATCATTTATGCGGGCGATGCACCATCCGGTGTTTATCATATTAAGAGTGGTAAGGTGCGACAGTATGATATTAATTACAGAGGCGACGAGATCGTTGTTAATGTCTTTAAATCTCCGGCTTTCTTTCCAATGTCATGGGCTATCAATAAAGGCGAGAACCGTTACTTTTTTGAAGCTATGACGGATGTTGAGCTACAATTAGCACCTGCCGATGAGGTTGTTGATTTCCTTAAAGCCAAACCAGACGTGATGTATGATCTTTTAAGTCGCTTATACTCAGGAGTTGATGGTTTGCAGCGTCGTATGGCACACCTGATGGGCGGAAGCGCTCGTAGTAGGATACTGTTTGAGCTAATAATCGAATGTAGCCGTTTTGGTACACTCCAAGGTGATGGCAGTTATCTTTTGTTGATCAATGAAGGTGAGCTTGCGAAAAGCTCTGGCCTTTCAAGAGAAACGGCCAACCGTGAACTCGGCAAGCTAAAAAGCCATAACCTTGTTGCACATCAAGGCAAAGCACTTGTTGTTAAAGGAATGAAAGAGCTACAGGAAGCGCTTGGAAACGATTTGTAGGCTTGTCGCGGTAAGTTTTTATAAGTATCCTACCAAAGACCTGGCATTTTGACGCGAAGCAAGCCAGCGAGCACGTATTGGAAAGCAAAGAATGCCACGCTGAAACCGGCGAGTCCACAACCTACTACTATGGCGATTGGATAATCAATAGATTGCTTTTCTAATAATCCAGACGCAGCAGTTAAGGCTATGGGAATAACGACGAGCAGTAGCTTAATGGCCAGTATTAGTTTTGACGTTAGTCGAGCATGAAGTTTTTTAGTATCTTTTTTGTGCTGGACTTTAATAACTATTGGTGCCATCGTTTCGGCGGTTTTGTGGACAATTTTGTTGCCAGTTTTTACGATGTTCATTGGTATTCTGACGAGCAAGTATATCGTCATTACGATCGTAATAGTTATAATAACTGCCGCTATAATTATCTTGGGCGTGTCCGGTAATGTGAATGTAAACCCATGAGATGGCTCGGCCTGATGGCGGGTACCCGGCGCGATAAGCAGGGCTATAGACTGAACCACACTGAAATATAGCATGACGGTCCAAAGCCATTGCAAAAAACAGAACAGATACCCAAAAAAACCAAAGAAGTTAGCGATATTTTTTTTAACGTTACCTTCTGGCCTTTGTTTCATGTGCTTAGCATACTAAATGACATAACTACAGGCAACTTCGTAGCTGTTATAGTTGGAGGTTCGGTTTATACGAATACCAATATTGCTGTGTTCCGATTTAAGGACGGCTTGATCAGTGAATACCACGATTACTTCGACCCGCGCCGATTCCAGGTTGTGGTGGATGCATTGCCAAAAAGCTAGTGTCCTTGCCTCGAGGGTAGCCTTTTAGTCTGGAGCATGTACTTATGAAAAACGACACGAAGAACTGTCTTCGTGTCGTTTTTCATAACTAGAGATAATGGCTACGTTAGTTGCTATGCGTTTTCTGGTGCGGTCACGGTTTGCTCAGGCACCTTGTGCCAAAAGCGCTTGCCTGCGAATAAACTGACCGGCAATGCGATAGCACATATTACGGTGGCTGCCAGTGGGACGTCTGAAGCATTATGAAACATGGAAATAACAGTTCCACCGACTACCGCGCCCACTGCGACGCCCACATTCACCGCCGATACACCAAGAGTCGACGCCAGGTTGGCACCTTTGCCTGCCAAACCAATGACGTACAGTTGGTATGATGGCACGAGGCCAAACCCCACAAGCCCCCACGCCAATAATAAAAGTGCGACCGGCACACTATACGCACCAAACAGGTGTAGTAAAATAAAGATTCCAATAAGCAGGGCGTTGGCAATGATAATCGTTTTAGAAGCGTTCTTGTCGGCTAGTTTACCGCCCACAAGCGTACCGATCGCACATGCAGTTCCATACGCAAACAGAAACGCACTCACCATACCTCCATGCACGTGGGTAATATTGGTAAGGAATGGCTCAAGATAGGTTAACATCGTAAACTGGCTGCCCATGATGAGCAAACCGGTAAGTAGCGTAATGAAAACACCGGGCGTAAAGGCCGCCTGGGATTGAATCTTTAGAGATGACTGAACGTCGCTTTTGACATTCGGTAAAAATAGTAGTAAGCCGCCGAGTGCCATGACACCCATAATTACCACTGCAATAAATGCCGCTTGCCAGCCAAGCAGCTGTCCGACAAGTGTGCCGAGCGGTACACCTAAGACCGTGGCTACTGAAAGTCCACCAAAGACAATGCCGATCGCTTGACCACGCTTTTGGGCTGGAACCACCTGCGAGGCGATTGAAAAACTGCTGCCGATAATCACGCCGTGCATCACACCGGCCAGAATGCGCGCGACCAAAAAGAAATCGTATGAGGTGGTTAGGAGTACTGTTGCGCTACTGAGTACGTATATGACAACAGCGCCGATCACGAGCGTGCGTCGTCCTAGCCTATTGGTGAGCGCCGTCAGTATCGGCGAACCGATCGCAATGCCGAGCGCATACCCTGTAACGAGCTGCCCTGCCGTGCCTACGCTTACTCGCAAACTATCTGCTATTGGATTTAAAATACCAACGATCATCAGCTCGGCCGTGCCAAGCACAAATGCGATACATGCTAGTATAAGCAATACTATTTTGTATGAATGTTTTTCTATGCTCATGTCGACAGTTTAGCAGCAGGGCTATATTTTTAATAGGTACTACCATGGAGTATAGTATGGGTATGATATGGAATGACAAAGAGCACATAATTAGCGTCGACAACAAAACCTACCACTGTCCAATCGACGTAGGCATGCATTACATTGGCGGAAAATGGAAGGCGGTCGCCATATGGTATTTGCAGGACGGCCCTAAACGCTACAGCGAGCTACGCCGGCTCATGAGCGGCATTACCGAGCGCATGCTCTCCAAGCAATTACAAGAGTTGGAGCATGATGGGCTTATCGTACGGCATGATTATCAAGAAGTGCCACCGCGTGTAGATTATATGCTTACTGAAGATGGCAAAAAATTATTGCCAACCCTAAGAGCCCTGTCCGACTGGAGTCTTGAACTCTCGCAGCAGCGCGACACGATCGTTGCCGTTCAATAAGATGACCGATAAATGACACCAGCAGACAATAAAACAAAACAAAAATTCGCAGTTCGAACTCTTTTTTCGGTAACGTCAATAGATCATTTGGCTAGAAATATATCGTTCGATATATTTCTGTTTAGCGACGTCATATGAGCCGAGGCGTTTGATGCCAAGATTTGCAGTGGCGTCACTAGTCTCTAAGCAGTATTTGATACTCAACCAATTCACTCGACCAGCATCCTCAAGTCTCGATACATTCGACCTGCGAATGCTGGTACCAAAATTATGACCCAAGGGCTTCAGCATACATCCGCGAGCATCTACGCCCGAGCGAAGCAGTAACTCTCTTGCTTAAAAAGTGATCTCTTCTAGGGAGTACCAATCGAAAGCACGTTGCCGTCCGGGTCTTTAAACCAGGCAATGTATATTTCATTCATAGCAGCAATATCGTCTTCCCAGGCAACTCCAGGTATGTCGTAAGTAAGAAATTCAACACCCTTATCTTTCATGCTTTTAACCGCTTTTATCAGTTCCTCACGGTTAGTCACGTCCCAGGCGGCAGAAGTTGCTTTGTTCGTGCCGGCAGTATCTGGTGATATGAATACAAGTAAATTGCCGCCGCCAGTTTCGAATACCAGCGCTCGCGGATTCTCTTCCACAAGCTTTAGCTCCAATTTGTCTTGGTAAAATTCTTTGGCCTTTTCGCGATCACTTACCGCTACGCAGGCAAAGAGTTTTGTGTTCTCTAGCATATTTATTGTTCCTCCTAGTAGATATTATCTCATATTAATGGTCCAAACAATAAGTAGGGCTGATCATGCAGAGATTCATCATTCTGAATGCCCTGTAAAAAATGAAACCATTAAAAAGGCTCCACTTTGGATGCTGTCATGACTGGGAATAGCGGACGTGTTTTACGAAGAAGTCTACCTTACGTCAGTTAAAATGTGGATCAAGACACACTTTATGAAGATGGGTTTCGAACGGCTGGTATTGTAAGAAACTCTCTTCTTATCTACACCCTCTTCGTACAAGACGAGAGTCGAGCCTTTAAATTTCCAGAAACGAAAAGGCCGCCGAAGCGGTGCGAAGCAGGAATGCTTCGGCGACCGATTCGACGGCAAGTTTTAGTTTCGGATTACTTAACAGGCGCAAACGCGTGCTCCATGTTCGCCTGTGGCCAGACCATCCACAGCACGTTCCTTTTGTACTGTGCCAGACGTTTGAAGAGTGCAAACGCTCGTTCGTTTTGCTGGTTCAGCTGGTCGATAGCGCGCGACTTGTCTGCCGCGTTCGTGAAGCCGCGGGTTGCGCAAAGGGCTCCATGGAAACCCAGGACCCCGTACGCGTACAAGGCATAACCCAACCGCTCAAACTCAGCGTCAGATGGCTCAAGGTCCGTGACCGGATCGTCAAGATGAGCTGACAGCTTGGCGAGAAAGGCGCGGCCTTCTTCGACTCGACTCGCAATTCTGTTAATATCGCCGATCGCTCCTTCTAATGAGTTGGTCAGTCCGTGGTACGCATCAGCGTCCCAATTGTACTCCAATGTCTTGAGGCCGTCCTTGATAGCGAAACAGAGGGCCGCGATTGCCGTTTCCGATTCCTCTGGTGAAAGATGCAGCGTGAAGCTCTGGCTACGGCCAGCATCAATATCATCCATGCATAAATTATAACATAAATGTGATATAAAGACAATTTTTGCGTACCAACTCACCACCTTTGCACTATAAAAAGAAGATAGATAGTGTCAGTCATCTATCCCAAAAAAGCAGGCATGGGTGGGGTGGAGGGATCTATTCCAACTATTTGAACACTTGCCGCCTCACGAACTTGAGATTGAAATCAACGAAATCCGAGACGTACTTAATGACAGTAATAATCTATGCAATACTATTGACGCTAATACTAATAATAGATATAATGAAAACACTAGACCGGCACTGTACTAGCCTTGAGCGTAGTTGCAATACGGCAACTCGGATAGGGATGTGTAGCGACGGCGCGCAGTCCGATGCTATCATTATCCTTCCCCCAAGGGGCATATCTAATGGATCTCCGGGTCTGAAGAGGTGCGAGCCACTGCCCAGCTGCGTCGTGTCGGCAATTGTAAAGTCTCGGTATCGAGTGTTTAGCGTAAGCTAGTACACTCGATACCGAGGCATTTTTAATTTACTTGAAAATGAAATAAAGTAAACTCAACTCAAGGTCTACTTTATTTCATAGCTGAGGATAGTGGACATGTTCCAAACTTTTGAGGACTTGGAATTAGTGAAAGACAAGCAAGCCGACATCAAAGCCGTTCGTGCAATACTCGCCGATCATGGCATGCGCTCGTCAACCCACTCGAATGTTGCATCAAAGTCTTCAACGGAGCGATAGGTCATGCGCGATATACCTTTCCATTCTGGTCGTGTGAATAGTGGCACATACACAATAACTTCTTCGTTGGTATCGTGATGGTGTGCAAGACCGATAAAGAGATAGAGGAGTTCGGGGTGTTGTCTGTGTTTATATACGCCTGGTTTCATGAGTTTAAGTATAACAAAAGACGCCTACGAGAGCGTCTTTTGTTGACAAATTATATGATTTTTTCATGGCTGGGGCTAAAGAACCTATTCCAAACTTTTGAGCTACCGTTAGATGTCGATAAGCTAACGCAACAGATAGCCGAGATTAAAGAGCTACTCAATAAAGATAAACCAACCAACAGGTAGCTTGTTGAGGGTCATACAAAGGGCTTCTTGTTGCTGCCTCGTAACATAGAAAACCCCGAAGGGCTTTCTATGTAGCTCCTTTCGGGGTCGATGATTTTCGATCAGTTCAGCGATATGTCATAGGGCTGTAGCGCTCCTCGAGCTCGGCCAGCTCTTCGGCGGAGACAGCCGGTGCGCTCGAACAGTGGGGCGCGTACTCCTCGACAAGGGTGCGAATCCTGGTTGCACCGACGATGGTACCCAGACTTCTGACGGTCTCGAGGTGGTCATCGAGGGCGGTCTCAGCGTCCGATCTGGCGAAGGAGGCGTGTCGCGGGGAGTTGTGGATCGCATCGATCAGCTCGCGGCGACCGCTCTCCGTTGACGCCCAGTTCAAGAAGCCTCGAATAGAATCGCTCATTTTACTTCAGCTCCTTCTGATTGTCGAAAAATCAGTCTATATCCCTAATCGTAATTACAAGAAATAGACAATGTTTTATACTATATCATTGTAAGTTGTATAAGTCAACCCGTAATTGAAGGTCGGGTTTAAATGCAAAAAGTTTGGACATTCTATCTCTCTACGTAATTCCAAACCACAAAAACAACCCTTCTAAAGAGGTGGTTTTTGTACAATAATTTCATGGCTGGAGAGTGGGTTCTGGAATAGAACTTTTGAAGCAGGAGAAACAACTGAGAACCTTAAAATAGATATTCAATTAATACGCCGACTTATTGATGAAGATGAGATGGATTCCAAGTTATGAAACTCCTTGTTTAGCCACGACAGCTACTACGGCAAACGTTCAACTGGTGCACAGTAATAATATGTCATACTAATTTTGACAAAAAAATCATCTCCAATATCATCAGTCTCAACATCGGTAATATCAACTAGCCTGCCAGCCGGCGTGATTACATTTGTGAATGTATATTTTTTTGAGAGTTTCGTAAGCTCACTTGCATCGTGAAGTGGATCGGGATAATCGGCAGTTACCAGTACATACAAAGTATCTCCAACCCGAAGTACTACGTACGAACGATCACGGCCAATTGGGGCTACAAAATAATCGATAGCCCTAATCTGTTCAGCGTCTGAAAAACATGAAAACTTAGACAAAATAGGAATAAGCCAAGAGATCTCGGCATTTGCTAAAGTGGTTTTATTGAATAATTGCATAGTCTTAGTATATAGAAAAAATAAAAAGCGGACAGTTTTAGACATGTCCAGGTCTGATAGATTAATGACATATCAGGTCATGGGGCGATGATCGCCTACCAGAGGCTGGAGAAGTGATCCGACAGCGCCTCGGTGCTCGCGAAGTTGTCGATCACGACCTGGCCACCCTCACTTTCGGGCTTCCGCCAGTAGACGATGCTCTCACCGAGCATGCCGCCCTGCGCCTTGACGTGGCCATGGCCGTTGCCGTCGGGAGCCAGAAACCCACCGTAGTAGATGTTCTTGGTTCCCGCCTCCTGGACGACCTTGGCGTCCTGGCCGTCGAACGTACCATCCGACAAAACACTCACCTCGTGAGTTCAGCCGCTCACAGATTCGAGCGATCTAAATAATATTAACATCTAGTTGTTTTTTACGTAAATACTGTTTTGGAATGAATATTGAACTTGAATGCCTGATCTAGAATTATTGGTCAGTACGATTTTAGTTTTGTATATTGGATTAGTTCTGGCTGTGCTTGTTTTTATAAACAAAGCCTATATGGAATAGCAGGATTCGAACACTCGTGACTGAAGCGAAAACAAAAAGAGTCCGAAGTTCGAACTCTTTTGTACCTGTAATAATCTCATAGCTGGGCATAGGGTACGGTAATATAACCTTTCATGTCATGATTTGCGGAGTTTCCAATGTTTGAAATTAGCGACGAAAAGTATGACGAGCTTCGTCTAATTTTGGAGAAACAAAATGAGCAAACGTACACATTTGAGGAAGCAAAAGAAATCGGTGATGGTCTTATAGATTTTTACCTAGTCGTTGCCGAACTTGACAATGGCAAAGAATCGACGACAGATAGTACAATAAACACATGAAGGAACCGCGGAGCTCAGAAGAAATTTTAAAGGCACTTGAAGATCTTGCGTCTACCCCGGGCTACATGCACGTATTGTCCGAGATAGCATCTAGAGACCTGTTTTTTGATGGTAGAGAGGCGGCGACGGTTAACTGGCGTGAACGCATAACCTACCAGGAGCTGAGCCTAATGGTTGGGCTTGCCCTAAAGTCTGCTCCATTAAGCTACGATGAACTCCCCGAAGATAAAATCGAGGAAGCAATCAAGGTCACTCGAAGTGCACTAGAAGAGCTACATATGTCTTACACTGCAAAATATTTTGAGACTATGAGCGCAATCTATAAAGCGGATGGCGGCCTAGAAGCAGCGCAGGAGATGAGTGATGAGGAAAAAGACAAGCGATTCAGGCAAATATTCGGAAGTGGTAGCTCAATGGTCGAAGCTACATTTTATGACGATTCAGGATCTTATGATTTCCAGTACCTAGAAATGGCACCCAGACTATATCAGTTCGATAGCACTTGGATAGCCAAGACAGGACTTGATTTTAATAAAGCAAAGTCTATCTATGAGGCCATTAAGAGGTTGTCGGAGGTGATGCATCACGGCCACAGCCACCCAGAGCTGGTAGATGTGATCCATAAGGGCGGGACCCTTCGCGCTATTGACCAATTCGTTTTTTCCAAGGAACTTCTTCTAAAGACGGTCGCCCAAAAAGACGCAACTATCACTGTCGATGACTTAGAAAAATTCTTCTATTTGTTCAGCGCCAAGCCAGAGGACCAATACTCTGATTTTTCTGGGCCAGGTACCCTGAATATCGTAAATATCAAACCCCTCATAGAAATAGCGGATGACGCATATTTCATACCCGTGAACTTTAACCTAGCCGAGGCTATTTACCAGAGCCCCGCTTATTGGATGCGCCAAGATACGGCATACCTCGAAACGGCTGCAAAAAATCGTGGCATGGCCAACGAGCAAATTACCTATGAGTATTTCCAAGGGATATTTGGTAATATGGCCTTCAAGACAATCAAGGTTATGAAGGGTAAGAAAACCACCTTAACAGATATTGATGTCATGGGGGTTGTGGGCAGCGTGGCGATTGTTGCCCAGAATAAGGGCAAGAGGATGACCATTGACGCACTTAAGGGCAACGAGGAAATCCTGAAAAACGACTTCAAGCAGGCCATACAGGCTGCATACAACCAGGGAATTCAAAGTCGAGAAGTGCTACTTGGGGATGAAGAATATAAGTTCATTGATGAAGATGGCAATGAGATAAAACTGCCGCAAGGAATCGAAGAGGTGTATATACTTTGCGTGACTGCAGATGTATATCCAGCCGCACTACACCAGCTAGACGTCTACCTTGAGAAGGAGGAGCATCAACCATGGCCCGTGCACGTCAGTCTCTTTGATCTAGATATGCTCGCCCTGTATTTACCCGATCCCTACGAGTTTGCCTTCTACCTAAAACAACGATCCGAATTGCATGGAAAAGTTAGGGCGTCCGGGGAGATGGCGCTACTAGGCTACCATCTCAATCGGGGCCTATTCAAGCCAGACCGCGCTGATATGATTATGATCGATCAGGACTATGCGCAGCTTATTGACGCCGATTACATGTACCGCAAGGGTCGCGTGGGTAAGCCTCCGAAAAAGCACGCACTCAAAAGCACATGGTCCAATGTTCGCTACGATCAGCTCGTAGGCGAGCTAAAAACTAATATCAGCGATCCAAAGCTAACCGATATTATTTTTTACTTAAAAACAATCCCGCCCCATATTATTGACGGGATTATACAAGTGATCGACCGTACCCGCCTGAAAGCACAAAAGGACGGCTTGCCGCACAATTTCTCAATGCCTATATACGATGAAGAAAGTCCGTGGGGCGGTTTCAGCTATGCGACAGGGCACAGTTTAAGTGAGCTAAGAAGTAAGTTGTCCTACCTAGTTCGCGTTAATAAATACAAACATAAAGCTGACAGATGGCTTGGTATCGGCGCTCTCATCGGCCAGCCGCAACTAACTAATGCCGTCCTATTTGGTTGGGAGCCATGGGAGCGGTCGGAGGAGATGGATGAACTGGCGAAGCACCATGATGCGAAATCAAAAGGATACGAGCTTAGCCTGAAGGCGCTTCAGAGAGAGCGGCGACAGCAAAAGCCACCTAAGGACAGTGTGCAGCCCGCCAAGAAGAAGGCTAAAGCTAAGCGAAAGGCACAGAAGAAGGCTAGACGCTTGAATAGAAAGAAACGATGAATAAAGCGTGAGGCATGAGGGATTCGAACTTTTTCATAGCAAAAAAGACTACAGCTTAATCTGTAGTCTTTCTCATAATTTCATGGCTGGAGAGCCGGTTCTGGAATAGAACTTTACAAGAGGAGGAGATGAAAGACATCGAAGAAGTTCAAGAGCTACTAAATGATCCGGATGATCATGAAGCCCCCTTTATTTTCACCAGAGTCAATAAAGCAAACAAGGCTGCTATTTATCCGACCACACCGCCAGCTGGTTACCCGCAGGGTCAGTAAAAGCAAAGCGCCTACCACCTGGGAATGAAGTAATAGGGTGCGTCAGCTTACCGCCGGACTTAGTAATTTTGGCTTCCGTTGCTTCTAAATTTTCCACGTAAATAACCGTGAGAGGCATGGTTTGCTCTTTGGTATCACTTGCATTAATGCCTGCGGTAACACCGCTATCATGCGTGTCGTGGTAAGTTTCGTCCCAGTTCTTAAACTGCCAGCCGAACACGCTATTGAAGAATTGGGCGACTGCTTGCAGTTCTTTTGGTGACGATGCAGGAAATTCTACGAGGTCTATGTGATTGTTTTGTTTCATTGCTAACTCCCTAACAATTTTTATTGATTACCGATACTACTCAAGTGCTCATGCACAATACGCCAGCGGCCAGCGATGCGCTTGACGACGTTGGTGCCGTGACCTTCATACACCTGGCGTTTGCCGTCAACCATGCCATCCGACTTGAACGTATACGTGCAGGCTGACGCCCAGTAGTTTGCTGTCACCCATCGTACATTCGATATAGTGTAACTTTCGTCTTGAATGTTTTGCCAGGTATCTTCAAACGCTTTCTGTATTTCTGGCTTGCCGTTGAATACACCGTTGGTAAACCAAAAGGTCGCGTCGTCCGCAATAAACGGCGCGACGCTGCTAAAGTCTCGACTGTTGGCAGCTTCCTCGTATGCTTCCAAGAATGTGTCGAGCTCACGTTGCAATTCAATCTTATCGTTGATGGTGATGGCTTCGCCTTTTTTGATGGGTCTGAGTGCCACATCACCCACACCTGGCTTTGGATAGGTACTGGGATTATCGTCGTGGTTCACGTAGCGTTCCGGTTCTGGAAAATGGTAAATTTTACCGTAAAAGGTGTGCGTCCATTCCCATTCGCCGTCGGGCAGGGCATCAAATTCTTCCTGAGTTAATTCTTTTAGATTATAGGGAACGACTAATTCGCCTTTTTCAAAATCGCGCGCAGCGTACACACCTTTGCCGGCGAGTTTACCTTTGCCAATAGTGACATTATTACTCACCAAAGATCACCTTAACTAAATCAATTTTGTTATAAGAAGGGTGTAGCTCCTGTTGCAAGAATTCATTTCGCGTAAACCATTTCCATGTCGCAACGTGGGTTGTTTCTTTAAGTGATACTTTTGGCACAGTGGCTTTGAAGAACAGATTCATTCTTGGGACATTATTAACGACGTTGCCGATATTGTAGTAAACGATTTGAAAATCTGACGAGACTTCTTTAGCTGGTACGCCAAGCTCTTCTTCGACTTCACGGACAAGGGTTGATTCGACTGTCTCGCCGTGATCTACACCGCCACCAGGAAGCGCCCACCAATCGTCATCTGCTTCTTTGACTAAAAGCACTTTGTCATTTTGAACGATCAGTACTCGTATGGCGACGCGGTAGAGACAATCGTCGATATCGTTGAGGCGTGGGTCTATATGCTGCATCAGTCGTTAATTCCTTTACCCTCTACGACACGGCGGCTCTTACCATCAAATATAACTGCCTGCGAATCCTTCAGTTCAATCACCTCGTTCTTATCTTGATGTACGTTTCTAAAGACAGGAAGCACATCTGCAAACTCTGGATTATCTACATGTGGCAAAATAGCAAATGGGACAAGCCCTAAGCCATCTTCGATAATTTGTTCAGCGAATTCTGGCTCATCAGCAGATTCTATCCCTGCTATTGAAGCACCAGCGACCAGAGCTCCCGCACTATCGCCGCCGTATACAGCGCCGTCCTCTAGCAACTTCTTGATGGCATCATCAAAACCGCTCCTGCTCATTTCGTAGCGCAACATATAAGTATTACCGCCCATTGCCCAAACGAGATCGTAATTAGCCAGCTTTTCTTTTAGCGACTCAGACTTGTCATAATCACGCAAATCGACAACTTCAACTTTCAGACCGAGTCCTTGCATGTAACTTATCAGGTCACCAATCTTGAAGTTTCGCGCCTTATCAATATAGCAGTCCTTAGCATTAGGAATTAAAGCAACCATGACTTGTTCTAAGGGTCTACCCAAAAGTTGCGCGAGGTCATCGGGCGTAGGAATTCTATAAGATGATAAATAAAGCTTCATCTTCTCATGATAGCGCATGTGAGCTATTTCTTTTGGAAAACAGGGGGTTGCTTATTAGCGGAGAGGTGGTCTCGAACTAATTAAACGGGGTTATTTATCATTGATAGCAATTTCCTAAAAGCTCAAGGGCAAAAGGGATTCGAACTTTTTCATAGCAAAAAAGACTACAGCTTAATCTGTAGTCTTTTCAATAATTTCATGGCTGGGGCGGCAGGATTCGAACCTGCGAATGCTGGTACCAAAATTGCGGCCTGAAGATGTCAGCCATATGTCTGCGAGCTTCTGCACCCGAGTGGAGCATTTAGATCGAAGGCTCGCCGCACACCGACGTGTATTAATGTTCGGCATCGTTGCCGTCAATTTAGCCGTCAAAGTCCAGTAGAACGCCCACCAGCCTAAACATTCCTACGTGCTGGACTATCAAGCTATCGTATGCTATCCACGAGCCAAGTTGCTTAATATGGTCAGGCTGTAAAGAGTTATCACTAAGGCCGTGCCTGCACCTATCACACTAAGGAATACAGCTACATAGGCCACTATCTTAGGCGCTTCGCCAATCCATATAAAGAGGATTGCTATCGCTGCCAGCACGATATGAATAGTTGCAAAGGTCCAGAACGAGCCATTCGTGACGAAGTACGCGAGTATCACATACAACACCATGATAATGGCGCACACGATTAGCGTGTTACGCTGTAGGTCAGCGTACTTGTTTTCATCTACTTTGTTCTTTTAACTTGCCTGTTTGATGCTGTTTGCCATTAGCTTCTATTGTATGCTATTTATGTACTTCAGATAACTTAGATAGTAAGGAAGATACGCCATTACTAGCGCTATTGCGGACACCACCCCAAGTACACCTAACCCCAAAGCAATGCGTACAACAACTTGCGGTAATCCTCTAACGAGTAGTACAACGAGAATAACTAACGCCAATAGGGCATGTAGGGCTGTGTAATATGCGAGAGATCCCCTGGTAGCGATCGAAACGAATAATACGAACGACGTTACAATAGCCAGGCATACAATCAGCGTTACTTGCTCTTTTTTTGAAGGTGTGTATTTATTCTTTTGTTTTAGCATGATAGATTTGATTATAAACATTTGATGATGCTTCCACAAGCATGAAGATACCCCAGTCCTGAGCTATCTTGTGGACAGCTCAAAGGACCGGGGTATTATTGACTCTTCAGTGATCAATTATCCAGCGTTGATTGCGGCGCCCGCAACCGTGGAATATTCCTGTTGACCAAGGTCGTTCGGGTGGAACACGTACTTGATATCGTTGGTCGCTTGGTCAACATTCTGGAACCATGAGGTGCTGCTTGTTCCGCAGATCTCATGGCCGATGAACGGCGAGTCGCTGCCATCCATCGGAACATACGTCAGACGCGTATTGTCGGAATTCAACCCCTGTACGCGTTTGACGACGGTGCCGATCTTGGCGTCGAGCTGGGTCACGATATCGCGAGCTGCCCGAGCATCACCCCACTTAGTATTTCCGTCTTGCAGATAAGCACACCGGATATCATCAGGATAGTTAGATAATTTGTTCGCAACTACCTGCGGGTAGCCGAGCACGTAGATTTTGGCGTTCGGCGCGTACGCGAGAATCCTCTTGTACGTTGCTTCCAGCTTGCTCGGCAGCTCGTTGTTGATCAGGTTCAGCGAATTGTTGTACGCGACACTTCCAACGTCGCACGTACTAAAGAAGCATGCCGAACCGAAGTCCGAGAACTTGATATCGTTCCCGCCGATCGTCAGGGTGACGAGCCGTGTAGCGGTGTCAGGCCACCAGTCAAGCTGGATGCCCTCGTTCCACTGAGCCAGGTCGGTGACGTTAGTTGTTACCGCACCTGAGCACGCACGGAACCCGGTCGCTCCAAGCGACGGAATTTTAGCGCTTGTCCCGGCGATGAGCCGGGCATAAGCCACCGTGCTTCGGTGACACACGTTGACACCGTCGATATTGGTACTTGCCTCGAAAGGCGGCACACCCTCTCCTGATGAGAATGAATCTCCGAGTGCAACATATGCTGCTGACGGTCGAGGGGCTCTTGTAATAAACGCCCCTCGCGGGTACTCTACCCCAATTCCCGTCACTGTAATTGGATACAGCTTGGGGTGAAAGTCAGTACAGTTGCCGCTACAGGCCGCCATTAGGTACAGAGTATTCGGACCAGTTGTTGGTCCGTTGTCACCCGCGTAAAACGAACGGTAGCCGTGAGCGCTTGCGCCAGTGGTGCCACTGAGCGCACCGGTGTACGTCACCGCACCGCTCGACAAGTCGGTCGCGGAGATGGAAATTCCAGCAATCGTGGACGGATAACTGATGCCACTTGGCACCGTCAGCTCTCGAACGAGAATGAGCTTGCCACTACTGTCAGCGAGCATGGCGATGTTGCCGTACTTCGTGCCTTGTCCATCCTGATTGATGTACGTGACTGCCCGAACCTTCTGGCCAGCACCGTTCAGCGTGGCCACGGTATAGACGTACTCCGTGGGAACCGCTGGCACACCACTCACCATTTTCTGCTCAAGGAGAAGTACGGCGACTCCTCCTCCGGGCAATGGTTGCAATGACTGCACCTGGCTTACATTCGCCCCAGGGGTCGAGGCCACGGTTGTCCATGCTGTCGTACCCGTTGCAGGGTTATACATGGAAACGCTAGCACTCGTATAGCTACCGGCGGTATACGAAAAATTGAACAGCTGTCCTTCAGCGTTCAATTTTTCAGAGAAAATGTTGCCGTTTGTCTCGCCCAGAAATGCACCGCTGTAGCTGTAGTAACGAACTGGCGTCGCCTGCCCGTGCAAGACAATGCCATCCTTGTAGGGACGCAGCGTCATGTTGCAGTCGTCGGCCACCTTGATGTCCAGCACCTTTGCCGGGACGGTCTGTCCCGCGGCCAGGTCTGGAGCGATACCGATCAGGTGGACGCCGTCAGAGAAGCGAGCGAGTGCGTAAATGTTGCCATTAGCACCCACCGCTGATACAGATACGCCACTAGAACCACACGTCAGCGGATACTTCCACTCCAGCGTATTGCCACTGTAGGCAAGCAGGTTAGGTCCGTACACTCCACGGGTCTGACTGTAGGGCTGGCCATATACCACGCCGTTTTTGTCAACGGCGGGGGTTTGGATGCAATCGTCGACACCGTCGATCTGCGACGTACGCGGAATCTGGCGCACAATAGCACCAGTCGCACTGTACGTAGTCAGATCCTGAGCGCCATCCTTACTACAGCCAATTGTCACTTCGCCCGCTGGGCTGGTGACAATATTGGCATAGAAGGGGTTGGCGTTCACGGCCGGGAACTGCAATGGCGGGGCGGAATCGGCATTCGCCGTTCCCGCTGAGACAAACGTGAGCAGTGATACTAGTGCGCTCAGTAATACAGCTACTACAAGCGTACGTACTGGTCGACGCATGTTGGATGACACATCCTTACCTCATATAGGTCGGATTGTTAACGAACAAACAAGAAAAGAGGGGTCATACTACGAGAACATGGCCGCCTCAAGAGTCGTCTTTTTGATTGAAGAGCCATGCTAGTTATGTCAGAATTTACACAAGTTGCATAGGGTTCTTTTTATAACACCACCAGCGAACAACTAGGGGCGTGAGGGAGAAATCAGTCGGACATGGATTCACGTCGCGAGGCACTAGAACGCCTTGAAGCTCAACTTCTAACACCAAGCACCGACAGTGTTGGACGTACAGCTGCGTTGCCGTCAAAATGGCCGTCAAACGCCATTTTGAGTATCGACGAGGACGAAAAAAGGCGTCCTACGGACACCTTCTTCTCTATAATCTCATGGCTGGGGCGGCAGGATTCGAACCTGCGAATGCTGGTACCAAAAACCAGTGCCTTACCACTTGGCGACGCCCCAATAGCTTGATTATTATACCATACGGCTATGGGTCATTTCTAGCCTATTGAAATGAAATAAGGACAGTATGTATTGTAAATTACAGTACATACTGTCCTTTCGCTATCCGGCTACTTCATCCTGTTTACAGCGCGCTTCAGTGCAGACAGGTTCTTCTCCATCAGTTCACTATAGGTCGCAACATATGTCTGGCTACTTCCGTTGCGCCTTAGGAGTGTGGCCACCAGGTCGTCCTTGGCAATAAAAACGAAGCCGATACGGGCGGGTGCCGCGCCTAGCGCCTTGCCAACCGATGCATAGTCAAGCGTTGTACAATATTGAGCATGTACCACAGCGAGTGTGCGCGAGGCGGTCTTGGCTACTGTCAGATTAATGGCTGCCGCAATGTCATTACCTTCTTCGGGCTGCGAAGCCGACAGACTATCAGCATATAATGCATTAATATTCTGATATTCAGCCGTACTCCCGAATACGATAAGGGGGGCATAGGTTGACTTGTAGATTCGAGCTACTTCCTTGATGGTGTCTTGCATATTAGGTGTGAGGATACCCTTAGGTACGATGTGAACAATATTGAAACCACGCATGAGTTCGCTCCTGATTCTCGAATAGCGACAGGGCGTAATATAATCTTTTTTTAGTGAACGTGTCAAGCTGCGAATATATAACGAAGCGCTTGTTCTCTGCTAGAGAGATGTAAACAAATTCAATTGTGATAGTGCTGTTTTTCCAGCTATTTATCAGGTGGGCGGTATATTATCAAACAAATATAAGGAGATGACAATGACTACACAAGTAACTGAACCAGAGAAGCAGCCCGAAGGACCAATAGTCCCTTCGGCTCAGGCTGCGACAGAAGCGCGTACGAATAGGACGCTTATTATTACGCTCGCTTGCGTTGGCGCAGCAATGTTGATTGCGATGAGCGTTGGCGCAGCGGTACTTACCCACTATTTACGAAGTAATGTAGGCCAGGCTCGGCCAAGCGGTATTACTCGTCACGCGATTGGACATCGTATGGGTGTGCCTCGAACGAACACGCAACAAGTAGCAAGTACGACTCGTGGAGTCGTACTTTCAGTTACCAGCGATGGCTTTACGATGGCGGGAAATGGTAAGCAATATACGGTAAAAACGGGCAGTTCTACAACGTTTAATGACAGTTCTAATAACGTTGCCGTGAATGACTCTGTGATTGTAACCGGTGATAATGCAGGCGGTACGATTACGGCAACACGTGTTATCGTTCATAATCAGTAGAAAATGGTACCTTGTATAGCATAGTACATGCTGCTATACTGTGAGATGTGAAAGACATCTTGCTGATAATTCGCCGAAATTTTGCCTCGCCTATTGTCATTGCTATTCTCATTTTGGCCTTGACGCTTTTGATGCTTGGTCAGGCACGTGACGCGTGGTTTATTTCGTTTGTTATTTTATTTAACACACTACTTGCTATCGTGCAGGAAATTCGTGCGCGCCAAGCGCTTAAAAAGCTAGAACTTATGAGTGCGCCCAGGGCTCGTCGTCAAAAATCAGATGGCACGTATGATGAAGTAATGTACGACCAGCTCGTTACTAACGATAGTGTATGGTTGCAAACAGGTGACGAGGTACCGGCCGACGGAACACTTACAGAAAGCTCGGGCCTTGAAGTTGATGAAAGTATGCTGACGGGAGAATCACTCCCTATTGAAAAAGCTGCACGGGACGCTGTGTATGCCGCTAGTACCGTAGTTGCTGGAAGTGCGATGATGTGCGTCACTGCTGTAGGAAGTGAAAGTAAAGCTGGCATAATGACCTCCTCTCTGAAACGATATGTTCCTCAGCTTACCCCGTTGCAACACGCTATTAGCCGAGCCATTACATTTCTTACCTACGGTGCGCTGGCGCTTGCGGCGCTTATTTTTATTGTTTATTCGCTTTCGGGTGCCGATGCGGTGCATATTTTCAAGACCATTACTTCGGCAGCGGTTACGATTGTACCCGAGGGGTTGTTGCTGGCTAGCTCTTTACTGCTTGCCTTTGGGTCGCTAAAACTTGCGCAGGCGCGTGTGTTGCCGCAAAAACTTGCGGCTATTGAAGCGATGGCGGTGCTTTCGGTGCTCTGTGTCGATAAAACAGGAACGCTGACGAGCGATACGGTCACATTTGAGGCACTGGAATTGTTTGGAAAAACGTCGCAAAAAGAGACGATTGCGTGGCGAGAACTTGTAGGTATTGCAGCACGGGCAACCAGTGGCGGCAATGCTACTGGCGGGGCGATGATCTCGGTGCTGAATGTGCAGGAGTCGTATGAAGTTAAAGATACGCTCGCCTTTTCATCGGCACGAAAAATGAGTGGTGTGCGCGTGAACGTAAATGATGAAACGCGTACGCTTTTTATGGGTGCGCCAGAGTTTTTAAGTGAACTTGCGCCGCTCACGTTGACGCAGAAAAAACGAATAGATAGTTTGGCTAGCGAAGGCAGGCGCGTGTTGCTAGTCGCAGAGAGCAGCGACCAAAAGACACCGCTTAAAAAACTGACTTCAGCTAAAGCAGTGGGTATTGTTGTGCTGGGAAATGCTCTTCGCGAGGGTGTGCAAGACACAGTTGCTTACTTACAAAGGAATGGTGTGAGCATGCGCGTTATTAGCGGCGACAGCCCAAAAACGGTGCAATATATTGCTCAGCAGGCAGGTATAAAGCACAGTGATAGAATAACGACAGGTGCCGAGTTAGCCCTACTTAGTGATAAGCAGTGGCGCGCGGTGGTGGAAAAAACGACTATTTTTGCACGCGTGTTGCCGGAGCAGAAAGAGCGTCTTATTGCGACATTTAAAGAAAGTGGTGCATTTACGGGGATGGTTGGTGACGGTGTGAATGACGCTTTGGCGCTGAAAAAAGCTGATCTTGGCGTGGCGATGTATGCTGGTGCGGCGGCATCGCGACGTGTGGCGGATATCGTGCTGCTGGATAATTCGTTCACTTCCCTGCCCATGGGCATGCATTTGGGTAATCGCATTATGCAGGCAATCGAGCTTATTGCGGTGTTATTTTTCCACAAAATTATTTATGGTGTACTGCTCCTCTTGGCGACATTAATACTGGGTATGCGTTTTCCGTTCGAGCCGCGTCATGTGACTTTTATGAATATTTTTCTCGTCACGCTGCCTACCATCATGTGGACATTATTTCCGCCAAGACCAAAGCATAAAGTGCAACCGCAACACTTTTGGCGCGATACGCTTATAGCTGTTGCACCTATTGCGCTTATTTCTGGCCTGGCCGTTACTATGACCTACTGGCTGGTTGCTTATATGTATCCGCACAATCATGATGATGTAGCAACTACGACGCTCATCGTCGCTACTTTCTTTGGCGTATACCTCGTTATATTAGCATCAAAAATTCTAGGAGTTGTTGATGATTTTTACTCACGAATGGCGCGACTGCTATATATAAGCGCAGCGTGTGTCGTAGCGTTTCTTAGTTTTGGTGTGCGATTTGTACGCGAGTTTTTTAGCTTTACGAATCCGAGTTTTACGTATTTGTGGCCAACGTTTTTGATCGTACTTGTCGCGGCGCTTATTCAATACCGTTTTGCGGTTATGGCCGGCGATCGCCTTAAACAAAAAAACTATAACGTATAAAAACCGGATATTGTATAGTAGTAAAGTCACGGTCCGTACCTTTAAGAAGGATGGATATTGTGTTGATGTTGCCCGAGCCGTTTAAGCCCACCGCAAAGAACAGTGTGGGCTGCGCGCTTCATCTGACCGCGCAGGCACTTCATATGCTACGGTCGCCCGTAGCGGTCAATAGCGGAGACCTTGCTGGGTGCGTATCATCGGCGAGTCCTGTGTGTACGCCACGAAATCACGTAACTGAACTGGTAAAGCGAAGGCTCAAGTGTATTGTTGTGACGAGCGATGATGAATATTTTGGTGAGGTGCGAACGGTTGTACATAACCCTATTACGCTAAAAGATATTCCGTGGTTATTAAAGCGGACGCCACTTTTGGTCGCTTCTATCAAGTATCGCGATGGAATTGTGACCTGTGTGCTGATATATAACTGGGACACATCATCTGGTATTGCTCAGGTATATGTCCCGCACGTTGGTAGTGCACCTAATATGCGTTTTCGTGAACTGGGTGAAAGGTTGCAACGAAGTGAGCCACTGATTGGCGTTAGCTTGTAGAGTGGTTGTTGTGGCGTTCTGTCCTTGTGGGTCAGGGACAGAACGTCTTATAATCTTGTCCAATAAGATGAGATAAAATGCGAAGATGAAGTGTTTGTGGGATGGGCGGTTAGGTGGAGTACGTTTTAAATTATCCGTTTATTATAGCGCCAGCGGCCAATAAATTTGTGTATCTCTACTAATAAAATTGGAATGATAAATGCGATACAACCGGTGATGATGAGATCACCAATAGCAACCGGTGCGACATGTAGGAGGGCGCTTAGCGGCCCGAATACGGCGAGCGCTTGCAGGCTCACGGCAATAAACAGGCCGATGTAAAATGATTTGTTAATAACGCGAAGGCGTCTAAAGAGCGATTCATGTTCGCTGCGGGTATTGAATGCATGCGCCCATTGCATGACGACTAGCGCGCTAAAGGCAATGGTACGCCCATACGCTTCGCCGTACATATCGGTGTATATTTTGTATAAAACGAGCGTGAGAACCGCCATACTGATAGCCACGATAACCATCCGCGAAATGAGAAATTTGCCGAGGAGTGGCGCGTCGGCGGTTTTGGGCTTTTGCACCATAATCGTTTTTTCGCCGGGTTCAAGCCCGAGTGGAATAACCATTGACGTGTCAGTGACAAGGTTGACCCACAAAATCTGCACTGGCACAAGTGGAATAGGTAAACCAATGACCAGCGAACCTAGTGCGGTCAATACCTCGCCGGCATTCGTGGCCAGGAGATAAAAAAGCATGCGGCGGATGTTAGCGAAAATGATGCGGCCTTCATGCATTGCCTCGACAATGCTTTTGAAATTATCATCCATCAAGATGATATCGCCTGCATCTTTGGCAATATGTGCCCCACTGCCCATGGCAATACCAACGTGGGCATTAGCAAGAGCCGGTACGTCGTTGACACCATCGCCGGTCATCGCGGTAATATCTCGTTTTTTGAGAAGTGCCAGAATGCGGTATTTGTGTTCGGGCGTGACCCGGGAAAATACTCGTATATTGTCGATGACTTTGTCGAGTGCCTCGTCGCTCATGACATGCATGTGTCGACTGTCAAACACTTGGTCTCGGCTGCTTACCATGCCAAGCTGTTTGCCAATATGATAGGCTGTTTCAAAATGATCGCCGGTAATCATACGGACAGACACGCCAGCCGCCAGGGCGGCACGTACAGCCTGACGGGCCTCGGGACGAAGGATATCTGCAACGGCGACAAAACCGTCGAACGTAAGTTTTTCACGGGGTGGAAGTTCGTGGAGTGAGGAAACGGGACGTTTAAGGATATGATGGGCAATCGCGATCACACGGTAACCGTTACTGGTGAGTTGATGCAGGGCTAAACTTGCGTGTTCGTGTTCGTTCTGGCTAATGTCGCACCGTTCAAGTACATGTTCGGGCGCGCCTTTTACTACCAGCTGATAATTCGCGCCGTTATGCCATAGATTGCCGCTCATGGCAACGCTTTGGTCAAATGCAAAACTCGCTAGCGGTGTTTGACGAGGGTGGGCGGTACGATGCTCTTCGGCGTAGCGTGCAAGTGCATTGTCGAGCGGATCATGAACTTTGTGCGATGAATGATTGATGGCACGGGCGAACAAACTTACAAACTCCTTCTTGCTGCCAAACGGTATCCAGGTATCCTGGACAGTAAGTTGGTTTTTTGTCAGCGTGCCTGTTTTATCAGTAGCGATAGTGGTAATCACGCCGATGGTTTCAATGGCGCGCATGGTGCGTACCAGCGCATTTTTAGCCGCCATTCGTCGCATGCCAAGTACGAGTACGACCGAAATTGCTACCGGTAAACTCTCTGGTACGGCGCTGACCGACAAGGCAAGAACAAAGCGCAGACTCTCAGTAATATCCATGCCTCGGGCCATCGAAAGTGCAAACGCAACCAGAGCTATACCCGCTACGACGCTGATGATCTGTGAGATCAGCTTGTCCATTTTTTGCTGCACGGGACTTTCTGCGCCGGCATCTTTCGTCAGTGCGGCCAACTGGCCAAACTCGGTGTCGTTGCCAGTCGCAACAACTACCGCGCGCGTTTCGCCAGCTACAATAAAAGAGCCTTGGAAGAGCATATTACTTTGCTCGTAGACTTCTTTGCCTTCACTCAATTCCTGCACCTGTTTGTTAATAGGTTGTGATTCGCCGGTGAGTTGCGATTCGTCGACGCGTAAGTTTTCTGCTTCGACGGTGCGAGCATCGGCAGGAATTCTCTCACCTTCACTTAGTACGATAATGTCGCCCGGCACAAGCAAGCTGGTATCAATTTCTGTCACGATGCCATCACGCAAAGTCGCGACGTTTTGAGCGTCGTGTTGGCGCAGTGAACGTAAAATGCGCTCGGTTGAAAAGCGCTGCACATAGTAAATAATGGCGCTAGCAGCAATAATGACACCGATGATCGAAGCGTCAATAATCTCACCATGATACAAGCTGATTGCTGCGGCGAGAAACAGCACCGCCATAAAGACACTTGCAAACGGTTCAATTAATTTACGCCACAGAGGTTCGCCGGTGACTTTGATGGTGTTGCGCCCATGAAGCTGTAAGCGCTCACTCGCGTCACTGGCTGCAAGGCCCTTCTCCGTAACGTCGAGCTCCTTTAGGGTGGCCCGCACCGTTTTTGTGTAGTAAAGCATTAGCCTTATTATAGCAAATACTCCCCTATAAAAATAAGCGGATCGCATGTCCGCCTATTTTTTGGTTTATAGTGCTTAGCCAATGCCGACAAGTTGGAGTCTGGTGGTGTTCAGGCGGGTGTTCCACTCGATAATGTCCTGAATTTGTTTACCAAGGAGTGTGCTACCAAGTGGGCTTTTGATAGAAATTCGTCCATCACTTGGGTTGGCCTCGATACTATCGACAAGTGTGTATCGCACAATGCGCCCCTGGGTGTCAAGTAGATCAACTACCGAGCCGATCGCTACTTTTAGGGCATCGCGTTTGCGTGGCATGAGCTTGGCGTGCGAGAGGATTAGCTTGCTGTCGGCGAGACTAGTCTCGATAGTCTCGATTGCCGCGAGCTGCTCAATGCGGCTCAGTCGTTCATCACGACCATCAGTCTTGTCGAGGTCGCGTAGCGCTGCCACGGCTGTTTGGTAGTCGTGTTCCAGACGCGTAATTTTCTTCTTCAGCTCCTTCATTCCTTTTTTGCTTAGGTAGATGGTTTTGCTAGAGTTCATATGCTTCCCCCTTTTCTTTCACAATTTGTGGTAGCTGTCTGTCACCCGCTACCTTTTCATTATACTAATGCATTGCTGAGTAGAGTCTGAAAATGTGGCTAGCGTTGTATGAAGCACGACGCTATTTTTTGCCGATAGTCATGGTGCCATCTTTGAGCGTAAAGGTACGGTCAGTTTTGCCGGCGATATCGAGGTCGTGCGTGACTGCGAGGATAGTGGTGTTTTCGCTGCGCGAGAGGCTGTGGAGAAGATCGAAAATCTTTTTACCTGTCACACTATCGAGATTGCCGGTTGGTTCGTCGGCTAAAATGAGCGATGGCCGGTTGGCTAGCGCACGGGCGATAGATACGCGTTGTTGCTGACCGCCGCTGAGCCGGGTTGGCTTGCGTAGCTGTTCTTCATCCGTCAGACCAACTTCTTCGAGTAGCTTTGCGGCGCGATCTGGTCGTTCATAGGCAGGCATGCCGCCAAATTCGAGCGCCAGCATGACGTTTTCTAGTGCTGAAAGGTTTGGAATAAGGTTGTAATGCTGAAATATAAACCCGATTTTGCGTGCGCGGTACGCACTTTGCTTGTGCGCGGAAAGCTTTGAAATATCGATATCTTCTACGAGGATTTCACCACTTGTCGGTGTATCTAGCGCGCCAAGCAGACTAAGCAGTGTGGTTTTACCGCTCCCACTTTTGCCGATAATAGAGGCAAATTGACCGGTTTCTACGTGAAAGCTAACGTCGTGTAATGCGTGAACGGTCCCGTGCGCGGCTTCAAATGTTTTAGTGAGGTTGTTTACGGTTAACATACGGTATCCTTTCTATTCTGTTCTCAGTACTTCAGCGGGGCGAACACGGGCGATTGACCATGCAGGAATGGCGCTGCCGACGATGGCAATAAGAAGAATGACGCCGACGCTGCTTGCGAAGATTTGAGGGGTTAGGGTGCTATTGATGGTTTTAAAGTTGGTGGCAAGTTGCGAGCTGACTTGGCGGAATCCACCCGTAAAGCCACGTGCACTACCTATTCCGCCAGCTTGGTGTGCGATGCCGGTCGTTGGTGTATTTGTATTGCTATCAACGAGTGACCTGGTCATCGGACCGCTGGCCGCGACGCCAATACCAAGGCCAATGATGCCGCCGATAATAGTCAGCGTGAGAGCCTCGGTCATAAACTGTACAATCACTTTTGCGTTGGTGCCACCAATGGCTTTAATGACGCCGATTTCGCGGCGACGCTCACGGACAATCATGACCATCGAGAGCAAGATGATAACCGCACCAGCAATTGCCGCACCGATGACTCCTGTGAGGGCAAGGCTCGCGATGTTTTCAAGCGGTGCGAGGCTGTTTTGCGCTTCTTCTTGCTGGCTCGTGATGTCGACTTTATCACCAAGTGAGTTTTTCAGTGCACTTACGACGCCGGCGACATTTTCACTGCTATCAGCTGTTGCCGTCATGCTACTGATAGCACCTGGTTGTTGGGTGAGAGTTTGCAAGCTCGCAAGCGGCATAATAATGCCGTTATCCTGAAAGGTGTTTCCGCTCGAGAAAATACCTTTTACCGTAACGGTTGCACCGAAGGCAGTGAATGTACTTCCAACAGATAGGTTATTTTTTGCCGCTAGAGTTGTGCCGACAAGTGCGATGTTGTCACTACTATCGCCGTCGATTGTGGCACCGCTGGTAATCTTATCACTCGTAACAACACTTGCGGGGTTACTCGTGCCAGTGATGCTAGTGCGAGGTATTGGCATTTTGCGTTGAATCGCTCCGCTGCCGCCATCATTTGTCTCAAAGCGCTGTTGGCGTTTGCCAAAACTTCCTAGCGTGAGCGACGGTGTCAGGTTGGTATCAGTCGAGCCAAGCTGGTCGGTGAGCGTGGATGTAACACCCGTGATATGAGCGGTGCCAGCAACTATTTTTACCTGTTCGGCCGTGAGGTCGTCACCGCTTCCTACGCCACCTTGGATACCGGCTGGATTAATGGTAATCTGCGTGGCCGTCGTAGCCTTCACCTCATTGATTTTGGCATTGACGCTACTACGTGCTACCAACATAGCCAAAACCAGTCCCACGCTGATTGCCAGCATCAGAATAATCGCCCCTGACCGAACGGGACTTCGAAGGGCGTTTCGCACTCCCCTGCTTATGACATTCATAGTGTCTCCTTGTATTAGATTGACACTTTGACAATACGTGGCTTTACTGATTTTTTGCTGGGTTTTGTGCAACGTTTGGCAGTAAAATACGAAATGTTGTCAGGGCATTCGGCGCGCTGCTGACAGTCAGTTCGCCACCGTGCAGTTCGACGATTCTTTTGGCGAGCGAAAGTCCGAGACCGTAGCCTCTTTTATCGCCTCCTGTACGTGAAGCATCGGCGCGATAAAACCTGTCAAAAATGTGCGGCAAAATAGCCGCCGGGATGCCCGGCCCGCTGTTTGTGATCTCAAAACCTGACAAATTTTTTTGTCGCAAGAGAGTGATGATAACAGCGGAATTTTCAGGACTGTACTTTAAAGCATTGTCCACGAATATTGTCAGCAATTCTTCGATGTTCGAAGTGTTAGCGTTAACGGAAAGTGTCTTGTCGCCCTCAAGTTTGACACGCTTTTCGCTATTGCCAAAACGTTCTATGACGGCTTTTGCGGTAGGTGCAAGCGCTACCTTTTCACGTTCAATATTGTGGTGGTCGAGCTGCGAAAGTTGCAATAATGTCTGTGAAAGTTTGGTCAGCTTATTTACTTCTTCAAGATTGCTCGCGAGGAGTTCGCGCATCTCTTCTTTTTTGAGATGGGTATCACGTAGCGCCACCTCGAGCTCTGTCTTCATACTGGCAAGTGGCGTGCGAAGTTCGTGACTGGCATCACTGCTAAAGCGCGACTGTGCCTCGTGGGCTTCTTTGATTGGTCGCAATGTGCGGCGTGCAAGATAATAGCTTCCCACGCCGCCAACCAGCCAAATACATGCGTTGGTAATGATGAGCGAGCCGATCAAATTGCCTTCAGCTTCGTGGACTTGACTGTCGCGAATGTTGTTGTACTTCGTCGGGCTAAGGTTGAAGCTTGGCCGTGACGTTCGCTGTAGGGTGCCAATACGGTTACCAACTTCGCTCGAAGCAATGGAATAAATCACCACGCTAAATAATATACTCACCGCTACAATAATCGCGAGGTACCAGGCGGTGAGTTTGATGGTGGCCGATTCAAACATGATGTCTTCTTGCTATACTCCCGCTTGCAGTTTGTAGCCAAACCCACGAACCGTATGAATGAGTGGCGACTGGGGCTCAAATGGCAGGTCAACTTTTGCGCGCAGGTACTTTATATATACCTCAACAGTATTTGGGAGGATATCGGCGTCGTAATCCCAGACGTGGCTAATAATGAGCTCTTTTGGAAGCGGACGGTTTTGGTTGCGTAGCAAATACTCAAGTAATGCAAACTCTTTGCCGGTGAGTTGGATAGGAGTATCACCACGTTTAACCTCGTAAGTGATAGTATTAAGAGACAAATCACCAGCTATGAGTACGGTAGATTGTTGCTCGACAGGCCGACGTAGCAAGGCGCGCACACGAGCCAGTAGTTCTTCAAGCGCAAATGGTTTTACGAGATAATCGTCAGCGCCGCTATCGAGGCCTTTAGTGCGATCACTTACGTTTCCGAGTGCTGTCAAAAGCAATACTGGCGTATGGATTTTTTCATCGCGCATACCTTTTACGATAGCAAGACCGTCATGTTCACCCGGCAACATACGGTCGATAATTGCCGCGTCGTATGGTTCGGTAGTTGCCATGGCATAACCTTCGTCGCCATCGTAGGCCACATCCACGGCGTAGCTTTCTTGCTCGAGTGCCTTTTTGAGCGCTCTAGCAATTTTGTGTTCGTCTTCAATCAGCAAAATTCTCATAAATATAGTGTATAACGTGTTTCTGAAACTATTCTGAGACTTGGGTGGGAGTATATTTTTCACTCCAGGCGTGCATGGCCTGCAAAATAGGCATCAGTTCCTCGCCTTTTTCGGTGAGCTTATATTCGCAGCGGTTCGAGGTGTCATGAGTGAGTCTTTCAATGATATTGGCATCTTCAAGATCAGATAGTCGTGCGGAAAGCGTTCGCGGGTTGATGCCGCCAACAAGATCTTGCAACTGGCAAAATCGTACCGTTGGTTCATTCGCGAAATAACGAAGCAAGCGTGGCGTCCACTTGTCGCCAAGGATGGTAGTTGCCGCTTCAACGCAGCCGACTGTCTCTGTTTTCATATTGTTACTATACATTGTCTAGTGTTTTTTGCCAAATGATGGTTCTGTGTTGGGCTAGATTTGTCTTTTATTCCATAGTATATTGAGTTGCGGGTTGCCGAGTAGCGATAGGAGCTATTGTGAGTGTCAGAGAACAGATATGGCGAGAAATCTCTTCCGCTCTTGAAGTCGACTATGTCAATAAGGCATATCGGCAGTCTGGAGGACGTGAGTTAGCTGATCTTCTGAATAGCACGATTGACCTACGGGCCTTTTCACTGGAAACACCGGCAGCCTTGGAGCGACAGTATTTTCATAGGTATGGCGATATTCTGAGTGTTTCAAGAATGGAGTTTGCGAATCAGCGTGAGATGGGTTCTGTTCGAACTAGACAAATGCAAACGTATCTTACGGAAAGAAGTCTGCGGTTTCGACTTCCAGGCGAAACGTTCACGCAGCGCTTGGAAGATTTGTACGGTGAGTTCTATTGGATTTCCCCGTCTGTGATTCTTCGACACCTCATCACTCCGCAATATAGATCATCCGCTGACAGAAAGGTGTGGGCCGACCTAGGGTATCATATGCGAGCCGCTCGACTGGCAAATTGGGTCTACCTGGGTCAATATCCTGAGCGCAAGTGTCACCTAGGGTCGGAATTTTCCCCCGAAGATCGCAAGCGTATTGATGACTGGCTTACGCCTCTTGGGCTGATGCGTTAACCACATTCCCCTCACTTGCCCCTATCGGAAGTTGAGGGGATCTTAATATGACCCTATAAGTAAAATAGTCTGCTATCACGTAGGTACGGTTGGTAGGGATCATCTCGTAGATAACCTTGGCCGGCTTATTGTCGGACAGCTCAATGCGCTTCATCCGCACATGCCCTCCATCGCTCCTGCTGGCCCAGATCTGACCCTTGCCAATGCTGTCTAGGCGCATGTCGGCCATAGCATCCTCGCTTCTACTCGTGTTGTCGGACACTTTACTCTACCATAGAGTGTGGCTTGCTTAAAGCATAAGCGAGCGTTACACTAAAGTTATGGTCAAACGATCCGTCAAAAAAACAACCAAAACTTCTGACTTTCAGCCAAATAAGATGACTGTGGCGGTTGCTGCAGCTGCAGCGGTCATCCTTGTTGTTGTCGCCGTTATTGCGGTGATGATGTAGCTAGTTTTTTCGTTTTATTACTTCACTAAGACTCAGGCGTCGACTATATTCAAGCGCCCCAAACTTGAAGATGCGCACGCCGATGCCAATAGCAATGATGGTCGTGATAATGAGTAGTGCAATACCGACACCTGCTTCAGGAAGTGTCAAATTGCCAACGGCGTTGCGGAGCAGCAGTGGTATTGGTGACGTAAGCGGAAAGTAGCTTAGCACTTGTACGATGGTAGAATCTGGTGACGAAATGAATAACGAGGCGGCGTAAAGCGGGCCGAAGGTGAAGAGCATCACCATACCAAAGAAACTACTCGCCTCTTTGGCGGTCGGCATTGCTGCCCCGAGAGTCATCAAAATGCCGGTATACATAAAGAAGCTAATGATAAAAATAATAGCTCCTAGAGTGATGGCGAGCGGATCAAACGGAATACTCGAGAGGTCAAGGCTCGGTAGCGACAACTGATCTTTAAGGATGAAATATCCAATCAACAGTGGCGTTAGGATGGTGACTAGCTGAATAAACGCCAGAAGCGTGAGCGATAGCAACTTTCCAACCAGCAGTGTGGTCGGCTTTATAGTGGTCAGAATCATTTCGATCACGCGATTTTCTTTTTCTTCGGTAATGCTGGTAAGTATCTGGTTGCCAAAGGTAACGAGCATAAAGTAAAACAACACCAAAAACATACCAGGTGCGATGAGCTTCAAAAACCCCTTGTCTTGTTGGCCGTCTTTAAACGTGGTGGCGCTGTACGCGATGCGGTCTTGCAACACTGCCCGCACGTTGGCATTGGTAGTTGCGGCAATAGATTGTTTCAAAAGATCTTGGGCAAGGCTTTGATAGCGACTATCGTCGAACAACCCCACTTCTTTACCGTACACTTCGACGTTGCCTTTGCTAATATCCTGCGGATAGTAAAAGTAGGCGTCGAGCTGGCCGTTCTTTACGGCATCGATACCAGCTTGCTTCGATGGGACGGTTTGAGTATGAATTGCAGAAAGAATTTTTGGTGCAATAATATGCGAATCGTCAGTAATAGCAACTGAATATTGTGCTTGGGTTAGTTGCTGGCTCAGCGTACTTGTTGTTTTGTTAGAGAAGTAGATGATCATGCCAATCAGGGCGCCAGCTACCGGAATAGCCAGTGCGGCAATCCAAAAACTCTTCTTCTTTAGCGTGCGTACGGTTTCGAATTTTATGACAGTGCGTAGGTTATGCATGTATTCCCTCCTTGCTTTCGGTGCCGTAAATTTCTAGGAAGATATCGTCAAGCGAGAGCTGCTTTAGCTCAAAGCGAGTGTAGGCCACGCCGGCCCCAGTAAGCGAACGTTGAATAGCTAGCATATCTGCCTTTGGCTCGATAGTAACCATTTTTCCATCTTGGTGTTTAATAGTGTATAATTTGTCGTTTTTTGGCACGGTATGTTCAGATACAATCTCAATCACGTTATTTCCACCAAAACTCTTCTTAACCTCGTCAATTGTGCCGTACAGTCGGGCCGTGCCGTCTTTTAGTAGCAATACGCGGTCACAAAGACGTTCCACTTCCTCCATTTGGTGGGTAACAAAAATAACTGTCGCCCCTCTTTTTTGATGTTCCTCGATCATATCCATAAGCAGCCGGCGATTGACCGGGTCGAAGCCTTTAGTCGGCTCGTCGAGAATAAGAAGGTCTGGATCGTTCATAATGGTAATACCCAGCTGCACCTTTTGCTGTTGGCCACCAGAAAGTTTATCGAGTCGTACGGCCGCTTTATCTTCAAGATCGACCCGGGCCAGATAGTCGAGTGACCATTCTTTTGCATCCTGCGCGCTCATGCCTTTTAGCTGACCAAAGTACATCATGGTGCTGATAACGTTTTCTTTTTTGTACAGGCCACGCTCTTCTGGCAGATAGCCGAGCTTGATAGTACCGTCAACTTTATATGGTCCATCACCGACATACAGAGTGCCGCCAGAAGGTTCGTAAATGCCAAGTAGCGCGCGGATCGTTGTGGTTTTGCCCGAACCATTGCTGCCTAAAAATCCAAACGTTTCGCCGCGTCTCACCGTAAATGAAAGATCATTAATGACGGTCGTCTTGCCGAAGCGCATAGCAAAATGATCAACCGTAATAAGAGGTGTTTCTGTGTCCATCCCTCTATTTTATCATGCTAACGGTAGTTAATGAATTGCAGCGGGAAGTCGAACTCCTGCGTTTTCAAAAACGAAATGGCTTTTTGGAGTTCATCTTTGCTGCTGCCAGTCACGCGCACAGCGTCGCCCTGAATTTGTCCCTTTACCTTTGGTACTTCTTCGCGCAGAAGTTTGGTGATGATCTTTGCATTATCTTGTGACAACCCTTGTTTAAATGGAATCTCCCAGGTAGTTTTGAGGTTGCTTTCAATGGGCGTTTTGGAAAGATCAAGTACCTTAGCGCTTTGCTCACGCGCGGCAAGTTTTTTACGGATAATATCAAGCACGGCGTCACACTGCCACTGGCCAGCGCCAATAATTTTAAAACCGGTTTTATCACCCAGCCACTCAATAGCTGCCGGTGTACCTTTAAAGTCGTAGCGGTTGCTGATTTCACGCTCGGTGGCGGCGAACACATTGTTCATTTCAGCTTTGTCGTAGTCAGAAACAATATCAAAAGAAAAACTTGGCATACTATTAGTATACAGTATTGTGGCCAGGGAGGTATCTCCCTGACCGTTACGCGCGGGCAGATTAGAGCTGTTGCAATGCTTTTACTGCGGCTGCAACCGACTCGTAAGAATCTGTTGACAACGGTCGACTTGTGAACCGCAAAAACTCCTGCCGGGTAATGCGGAGGCCTGTTTTTAAGCGGCTGGCTGCGTCCTTGGGGGTTGCTTTGCCCTCGTTAAGACTGTTTAGGCATCTCGTACGGAGAGGCTCCGCTAGAGAGGTAGCACTTACTGCCTGTTCGGCTGAAACATTGGGGAATGCTTCTCCCATACTTAACGCTAGTTCGAGTCCCCTGACAAGGCGTGTCACGTCGGACCTTCTATAATCTTGTTCGCTGACCATGAGCTCTCCTCGGTCGTGCTTACATTTCTCCACTTTTGCTGCGCGCTGTTTTTAGTATATCAGCAAACCAAATAAGTTCACTGTAAAGCTTACTCAGTTGTTTGTCGTAACGCTCGGCAAATTCAGGCTTTGGTTGATTGTGTTCGTCGAAAATGTTTTGCACATACGGAAAATACACATCCCAACTCATTACCACGAGTCCGGTTTCGCGCACAGCTGGCACAAGTGATTCAATGGCTCTCGTGCCACCCCAGTTGCCGTCACTTACTCCAGCAAAGGCGACTGGTTTGTGGTTATAATTGGCGAGTTCGCTGTCGAGCATGCGCTTCAGACTGCCTGGAAAGCTATGGTTGTACTCAGGGGTGACAACGAAAAAGGCGTCGGCTTTTGCAGTTATTTCGGTGTAGTGTGGATCCTTGCCTTCTGGGTCGTTGCCGTCGCCATGTAGAGTAAGCTCTGTTGGGTCGACAAAAATAATTTCAATATTTTCGAGCTTACGGCCAAACTCGGCAATATACTGTGCCGCCTGAATTGATCTGCGCTGCACGCGGGTTGTGCCTGCAAGCACTGCGATAGTGAGAGGTTGATGCATATCACTCCTTTATTACATTGCTTTTAGTATATAACGATGCTGGCAAAATAAATACGCCCTCGCGCTTTGCCATCATGGCCTAGCGCGAGGACGCCGATCGATCGGGGCTAAAAGCGTGCCCCCTTGAGCAATGTATCAATCACCCCACTCGTGTCGCTGCTCTCCACGATCACACTGGGGTTTGCGAGTTTCCACACTCGCTTATTCTGTCCACTGCTACAGCCAGTGGCTTCGTAGTATGTAGCTGACCGGCCACTAATGGCGACAGAGCCCTTTTGAGAGACGGACGTGCAGTGGGTTGCGTCCTGGATGGATGCGCCGTTGCCGGCAAGGCGTGGCCCTACCACTGAAAGGAGTGGTGAGCCGCTGTCTTTGTAGATGCCAGCCACCCCACTCGCTTCCTCCACATCCCAGGATGGGTCGAGAGGAAGCTTGATGCCATACACATCGATGAGCGGTCCAGCCGGTGCTGGCGCGCTGGTAACTGATGCCAGATACTGGTCAATACTTGCCTTCACCTCCTGCTGCACGGCTGGATTGCTGGGTAGCTGGTTGTGACTGCATGGAGCTTTTGAGATTAGTGGAATCACGAGACCTTCACAAGTGAAAGTCTTTTCACCGTCACCCACACCGGTCTGTGTGAACTCTGCCGTTGCAGACTTCACGCTTACAAAAGTATCTCCCTCGGCGAGGATCTCTATTTTCATTAGACCCACATCGAAGACGGCACGTACATCCCCAGCGATTGCCTTGACGGGCACGTTATTCGGAAATGGTGGTAGTGCTTTCAATTCCTGTGAGTCCGCCACCATGGCCGTGACCGCAGAGCCGTTTAGTACACCAACGGCAGGACAGTTCGCTCTATCGATAGAACCATTGAGCGTCGGTGTTACTCCCAACTGATCTGTAATGCAGAGCTGAGTTGCAAGCTGCAAACCTGCTGAGGCTAGGGATGTGCCCGCATTTGGCGTACCAAGCGTCACCACCAATCCCAGTTCGTCCGCAATCTTGTGACCATTCACGGTCTGTGCGGCGGCAAAACGAGTCGCTAAGCCACCCATTGAATGAGCTACCACGATCACTTTGCCCGCGCCGCCACCCTGTAGCGAGGCCTGAGAAAGGCAATCGATTCGCTCGGCGAGTGCCGGTCCAATGTGTGGGTCGGTGACCCAATCTTGACTAAAACTCTTATAGTCGAATGTATCACGAATCGCACCTGATATGTCTCCAAGGCTTTTATACATAGAACCTGATTGGCTATCAGTTCCCCACACGCTTGGACTGTTATTGAATCCGTGAACTAGCACTACAGGGATCTTAAGGCCGAGATTGTTTCCGCTTGAACAGTTTTGACTGTCTTTAGCTATTGCAGAAGGAGGCGTTGCTGCCGTAGTCAGCAGGCACATTAGAAGTAGAAACGAGCATTTATACAGAAACTTTTTCACCACTTCACCTCTTCCATCGCAAAAATTTTCCATGAGTTATCCATGAGCGTTAGCTCAAATTGCACATGCTTCTGAACCGAGCCGTTAGTGAGGATCGCTTCTACATGCGCGTATACTCCGCCTGAAGTGCCGAATGTACTAGGCTGCAACTTGACGACTGTACCGGGTGACATCGTCACGGAATTAGCCATGCTGTCATCCGTAGCCAATACCTTGGCTTGGGTTGCTGTATCTGGGCTAGAAAGTGATGTTTCTAGTAGGGTTACGTTTGTAGGTGTCAGTGAGTGAACTGTCGTGTCTGTCGGTGGTAAGCTGGTATTCTCAATACCACTTGTAGAACAGGAGGTGGTTAATACCATCAAAAATGCGAGTGTCAATACGACACAGCGCCTCATATCATCACATCCTTATAGTTGTTAATGAGCAAGATCGCCTTTCTCAACATTTCTGGAAAAAGACATGGGTATTTTACCATTTTTCTAAGTTATTTTCAAGGTATGCTATTATATGCGTATGAAAACTAGCACAAGCGCTATAAAAACAACAGAAGTATCAAAACCCAATAAAAAGAAACGCGTTATCCTCATTATCGCTATTATTCTAGATGCCATCATTTTAATCATCGTTGGCCTTATAGCCTTCTCTGCTTGGCAAAGTAACCAGCCTCACCCATTGGGAGATAGGTTAGAGTATGTCGGAAAGCAGGATTATGGCTACGGTCTAAGCGATGGACCACCTTCAACGGAATATTACTATGCAACAGATATGACGGTAGATGAGGTAGCTTCATATTTCAATAAGACAGAACTATACAAGGGTAGCCCAACTTCAATTAATAAAATGTCGGACTATGCAAGCATTTTACTGAGTAATAAAAGTAGCCATGTTTCGTTTGAGGTGGATTTCTATGATCACGGAAGCACATACGATAGTATGTCGCATTTAATAAATGGCAAAAAGTATATAATTTCAATTAATGCGAAGGACTATGCAATAGCAAAACAATCTTTATAGTAATGACTAAAAGGAAACACATCATCAGTATCGTCGTAATAGTTGTACTATTCATTGCTTCAGTTATTAGTTGGCTTGTATATCAACAACTGCAACCACCCTCCTTGGGTGATAAATTGGAATATGTTGGAAAAAATAGTTATGGCTGTTTGGTTTTTTGTGATAGTAATCCGTACAGCAACTATTATTATGCAACGAATATGTCACCTACAGAAGCTTTAAAATACTTTGAAAGAGCAACGTTAGTACAAGGTCCTCGTACAGAGAATGAGCAGACCGATTTTACAGTTCGTACGCCTACGGGTGAAACTATTTATATAAATTATTATGATGGTGATTCTAGTATTGCAAGAAAGTTTAACGTTAAAAATAAATATATATTAGAAATCCCAAGTTTTAAATATGAAATTGCAAAAGAATCACTTTAGATTTTTAATTTAACTTAAAATAATTCATCATGACCAAAAAGAAAAAGTATGCTATCAGTATCATAAGCATAGTCATCCTACTTATAGTTGGAATCATAGGCTGGTTTGTATACCAACAAGTACAGCCCCATCCATTGGGAAATAAGTTAGAGTATGTCGGAAAGCAGGATTATGGCTGTTTGTTTTTTTGTGATAGTAATCCTACGACAAACTATTACTATGAAACGGACATGAGCTTAGATGATCTAGAAGTGTATTTTGAAAACGCTCAGATAGTGAGTAAACCAGTCCAAACTACAACTAATTTTAAAAATGACAGTACTACGTTGTCATTGATACAGTTTTCAAATGTTAAGTCACAGAAGAAGTTCGTACTAACTTATTATTCAGATGGCGTCTTGCTTGCAAAAGACAATAATCTAAACGTTTCGAAAAAACATATTTTAATGGTTGACTCAAAAGATTATAATAATGTTTTTAGCTCCTTATGAAAAATAGCATAAGAGCTCTATCCTCATCTCAAGCAAAAATACTATGACTATAAAAAGAAAAGATCACCATTGAGCTGAGTTAGCCTCCTCTAGCCCAAAAGTGCTATAATACCCTCATATGAAGACACGAATCGAGATTGATACACGAACATTTGTGCGGTTTTGGCTAGTTGTAATTGCGTTTGCGTTTGCTATTTTGGCGATTTATAGTGCGCGGACGGCGCTAATTCTGCTAGGCGTCGCGTTCTTTTTGGCGCTTGCCTTGAATGCACCGGTGAGCTTGCTTGCTCGGCACCTTCCGGGCCGTAGCCGTGTTGGTGGAACGGCCATTGCGTATGTGCTCGTGATTGCGATTTTAGGTGTGTTTGCTTTTTTGGTTGTGCCGCCTATTGCGCAGCAAACGATGAAGTTTATATCTACTATCCCAACTTTAATAAACAATGCTTCTACACAGTGGCATGGCCTGAGTGAACTTATCGCAAGGTATCATCTGCAACCGCAAGTAGATAGTGCACTTCACACACTGCAGGCAAATACCAGTGGTTGGGCGGCGGGTATTGGACAGAACTTGCTTTCAGGATTAGGGTCGTTTGCGACGCTTCTGGCTTCGAGTATTTTGGTTATTATTTTGTCATTCCTTATGCTTATTGAGGGGCCAATGTGGCTGCAGCGACTCTGGGGTATTTATAATGACGAAGACCGTATGGAACACCACCGTGCTATGGTTCATAAAATGTACAGCGTTGTTGCTAGCTACGTGACCGGTCAAATTACAGTAGCTGCTATCGATGGAGCTATAACGGGTCTGGCGGTGTTTGTGCTGAGTTTGTTCTTTTCAGTACCGGCAAATTTGGCACTACCGGCAGTAGCCATCGCGTTCACACTTGCACTTATCCCGATGTTTGGTCCGCTTATTGGTGGAGCGCTCATCACAGCGCTGCTTGCCTTTAACGATTACCGTGCGGCGATTATTTACGTTATCTTCTTTGTTGTCTACCAGCAAATTGAAACGAATTTTGTGTCACCGACGGTGCAATCTCGTCGTCTGGAGCTCTCACCGCTTACAGTGCTCTCCTCGGTAGTTATTGGCGTAGCGCTATTTGGTCTGGCGGGTGCAATTATCTCTATTCCGATTGCCGGTTGTTTGAAGGTGCTACTCGAGGATTATCTTACGCGGGCACAGAAAAACCGGGTCAAAAGTGAGATGCCGTTAGTGCGGCTTGCAAAAAAGCTACGACAAAAAGAAGAAGCGTAATACTCGTTTGTAGTATGTGCGCGTAAAATAAGAGTTGTGACTTATTCTTTCGTATAGTATATTACTTTATGTCCTACCAAAACCTAGCTGGGAGCTGGAATGAAGGCACTGAAGGCGCTTAATGCACAGATCTTGAGGGTGGTTTCAGGAAGTGTGGCGGCCATAAGTGGCGGTTGTCTGATTATTTCATCAGAAGGTACGGGTATAGTACTTTTAAGTGCAGGTGCCCTGCTTGCGTGCAGGGAATTGTTAGTTACAGCACGTGATTTGCAGCGTGATTTGCAGCGTCAAGCTAAGCTTATACGTCTTTTGGATGTAAAAGCACCTAGTGCAGCTGAAGCCGCACGGGCACTTAAAGGTGATGAGCAACTTATTGTAGCAGTATATTATCAGAACGGACAACTCACGGCAACGATTGTTGGCCACAAGAGTGAGCGTGTATGGGCACAATTGCAAGCTTCTGGAGAAACAGCGACTATGGCACAGGTGATAAGTCGTGCCGATCGGGGACTCTTTAAGCTTGTTGGAGTCTAATGTTTCGGTTTTTTGCGTAGGACAGCCTCCTCTAGGGGAGGCTGTTAACTTTTATACTCCCAAACTGTACCATTTGAGGTGTCATTCAGAATGATACCTTTTTCTTTAAGTGCGTCGCGAATTTCGTCTGATTTTCCCCAGTCTTTTTCTTCCCGTGCACGTTCACGCTGTAATATAAGCTGCTTTGTTTCGTCATCAATGTCGGGTGTGGTAGTCTGTAGTTGCAGTCCGAGGAGTTCGTCGATCGTTTCAAGTAACTGGTTGAGGCCGTGCTGGTGAACGCTTTTTAGAGGTTTGCCGTCGAGCTTAGAGAAGGCTTCGTCAATAATGCGCAGTGCTTCCGGCGTGTTTAAATTGTTATTCAGCGCTTCCTTTATAGCGCCAGACGTTGCCAAGAAAGTGATGTTTTTGTTGTCGAGTGATTTGCCATCATCATCTTTAAGCGTGTCGTGAGTTTGGTGACGCAAGGCGGCGGCGTTTCGCCAGTGATGAAGCCGGTTCTTGGCACCAGCCAAGTTTTCGAAGGTAAAGTTTCCCTCGTTTGTATATTGGCCCTGCAAAACAAACATACGAAAGTCGAGTGGTGAAAAGCCGTGTTTCGCGAGATCTTCTAACGTATAGCCGTTGCCGAGGCTTTTGCTGATTTTGGTGCCGTTTGATTTGAGGTGGTTATTGTGAAGCCAGTAATGAGCGAAGATTTTGCCACTTGCCGCCTCGGACTGAGCAATCTCATTGGTGTGATGCACTGGAATGTGGTCGATGCCGCCGGTATGGATGTCGATCGTGGGGCCAAGAATACTCATGGCCATAGCCGAACATTCAAGGTGCCAGCCGGGAAAGCCCATGACCTTTTTATCCGCGTCGTGCGACTCCAGTAGATCTGTAGGCGTTTCCCATTCCATGTCACGCTTTTCGTCTGCTGGTGTAAATTTCCAGAGCGCGAAGTCGCTTGGGTTGCGTTTTTCTGGGTTAAACTCTACACGCGCTCCGGCACGTTGAGCGTCGAGGTCGAGACCGGCAAAATCGGCGTAAGCTGGGAATTTGCTGGTGTCAAAATAAATGCCGTCGTCTATTTGGTAAGTGTAGCCTTTTTCTTTCAAAATGCGTACAAGATCAAGCTGCTGAGGGATGAAATCGGTGGCGCGAACAACGTGTTCTGGTGTGATGAGGCCGAGTTTTTCCATGCCGGCGAGAAAATCCTCGGAATAAAACTCGGCAACCTCCCAGGCGGTTTTGCCTTCACGACGAGCTCCTTTTTCAAGCTTGTCTTCGCCAGTGTCGGCGTCACCTTCGTTGTCGCCGGTTAGATGGCCTACGTCGGTAATATTCATGACACGTTCTACGGTATAGCCGTTTGCCAGTAGGGTTCGCACCAGGGTGTCCCAGTAAATGTAAGCTGTCCAGTTGCCAACGTGTAAAAAATTGTAAACGGTTGGCCCGCAGGTATAAAGCGTCACTTTCTCAGTGCTCATTGGTGAGAACGTTTCGGTTTTTTTTGTAAGCGTATTGTGAAGTTGTAGTGTCATATCAGTTCTCTTTTTGGTTAATAAGTGCTTACTCGAAAGAGAGGACGCTCGGGCTAGCAAGCGCCGGGTGTACAGATATGAGTATGATAGTTACGATTCATGAGCTTTTAATGCCTTGTCGGTTGCCGTGACGAGTTCTGCCACAATTTTATCGTATTCTTCGTAAGCCCGAAAGCCTGCTGAATATTTATGGCCACCGCCGCCAAAGTAACCGGCTACTTCTTCGGCGACGGGCGCATTAGCTCGTAGTTTACCAGTGATTTTACCATCTGGATAGGTTTTAATGGCAACGGCAAGCGCTACTTTTTCGACGAGGCGCATTTCATCGAGCACCAATACGCTGGGGTTGTATTGGTGGCTGTATTTTTGAATATCTTCCCAGGGGATGTGTACAACGGCAAGTTCGCCATCGAGGAAATATTCAATGCGGCCGATAAGCTCACCTTTATATGCTAAAATCTCTGGCGATTTTTTCATGTACTCGCGTCGGCGTTCTTCGATAGTAGCGTTGCTTGCGCCGAGCTCAGTCAGCTTTCCAGCGACAAAAAAACTGTTCGGTGAGACGTTTTGTGTAGTCAGACCAAGACTGTCAGACATGATAGCAATGAGCATGTTTTCAGCGGCCTGCGCATTGATAGCCCAGTTGTTTTGACTAGCCAAACCGTACAATATCTCTCCCGTTGCAACGGCTTCCTGGGACAACATAACGTGATCAAAACTAAGCGTCGATTCGGTCGTGTGATGGTCGATAACTAGCACCGGATGTGATTCGAGAAATGCACGAACGCCTGGCGTTTCAAGCACTTTTGTCAGAAGTACATCCGCACCAGTGTCAACGATAATAGCTGCGTCTGCCGTCGTGTCAAAATCGGTCACTACCCTATCCCAGCCGTTGATGTAGCGCATATAGGTAGGGATCTCGACCGGACAATATACCACTACTTCTTTTCCAAGATCACTGAGTATTTCCTCAAGCGCAAGGCCACTTCCTAAGGAGTCGCCGTCCGGGTTTTCGGCCTGGATCACGATAATTTTTTGTGCACCGGTAATAAGATGAGTTGCTTCGTCAAACATTCTATTTATTATAACAGATAGAGTTGGTTGATGATTATATTAATTATGTCGTAGTAAAATACATCTACAAATGAGAAAGGGCGTGTCGACAAGCGACACGCCCAATAACTTTCTTCTCAATCATTCACGTTATCACGCGGTTTCGGCCAGCCCCGCGTAGACACTGATGCCGCCCGACTCGCGAGCGAGATCAGAGAGTTCGGTGACCTCCTCGATACCGACCTGGACGGCATGCATTTTGACTCCCTTCAGTACGGATACCGGGGGAATCATTGCTGCGCCATCGGTGATAAACACCAGCTCGGGCTCCTTCAAGTCACCCGACTTCATGAGTGCCTGCACTCGCGTGCTGGCCGCGTCCAGAGTGGACGTGAACACCGTATTGCCACCGTTGTACTGACCCGGGTCTGAAACGACCTGCATCAGTTCACGGGCAGACTTGATGTCCTTGGCGTGATACTCCTTCTGGCGAAGGTCACTGTCGAAGAAACGGACGTAAACCTCCGCGTCCCCGTCAATCACCGCCTGAAGGCGATTCAAGACCACACCAGCAGCTCTACTCGCAGACACAGCACCGTGCCACATCATGGAACCAGTGCCATCGACCACGAGATACAGAAGCTGCTTCTTTTCGTGGCGGGTGTGCGGGTCTCGAACGCTGAGCTCACCCTCGACTGCGCGCTTCATGCGAAGGCGCGAGGGAAGAGTAAGCTCTTGTTGAGTGACCCGTCCCAGCTCACTGAGATCACGAATGTTTCGCAGCTTCATGTTTTCACCGTTGGGGTCAGACCGAAGCTTGGAACGACCTCGCTGGAGCTCGCTGAGCGTGTCGAGATGACGCGCGATGCGCACCACCTCCTGAAGGTCCAGTCCTCCTAGCTGAAGCTGGATGCCGAGGAACTTGGCGTCCTCGTCCGGCTCTTCGCTCAGCGGGTCAATGAACTGCTGAAGCAGCTCGAGATCCGCATCCGGAAGGTTATTAACCGTCCGAATCGCGTTGTCGATCGTCTCGAACAGTATGTTCGCGAAGTAGAACTCCAGAACGCGCATGACCCAAAGTACCTGGGCACGCCGCACAAGCTTGATCACTCGGATGGCTTTGGCGGCGTGGTTGTAGCCAGGGATCTCATTGAGGTCCAATGCGACCAACAGGTAGTGCAACTGACGCTGCATGTCCTGATAGTCGTCACTGAATCTCTCCGAGACGTTGTAGCGATTCGCACTGGGATTACGCTGCATGAAAGCCTCAGCCTCCAGCATCGCGTACAGTCCAGCGTCGAAAGCCGCCTTGTCTTCGTCGAAGTCGGCAACCTGGGCACCGCCGGTTTTGGCCAGCAAGTCCCAGAGGAAATCCCACTCCAGTTCGGTCAACTCCTTCAAACCTTCGCGCTTGGCGATGTGTTTGATGGTAGCCGACGTCGGCAGGATCAAATTGGCCGGGTCTTGAGTGTAGCGCATGACGCCTCCTCTCGAAGTCGATGGTTCTAGGCTGCGCCGGTGACGCTGATTTTCATCAGCAGGCCCTGGCGCTTCGCCTCCAGGTTAGTATGAACATTCATCGCGTTCAGGTGATCCTTCGTACGCCGAAGACCCTTTCGGGCCTCCTCTCGCCGGTTGTCTCTGCCGTAGCGGTAGTCCTGTGCGAGTCTGGTGATCATCGGTTCGAGCTCGGCAAGCACCTTCTTGTGCTCCTCGTAGCTACGCTGGAGCACGATGTCGTCGAGTGACTTCTGAGTCGCCGCTCGAACGGACTTGACCTCCTGAAGGAGATTCAGCCGCCGAGTGCCCTGGCTCGTACTGAGCCTCAGGTTCCTGGCCTTGTCGCGGATCTCGTCGAGGAGCCAGAGCAGTTCTTCCAGAGCCTTTTCGGTGGTGGCGGTAATACCGCGCGCCTCCTGTAAGAGCTCGTGGAGATTGTCCAGCTCTTCTTCGTTGACCGTGGAGATTGCATGCTCCGTGATCAGATCGGAGATTCGCGAACTCAGTGAGTGCGCTCCGGGAAGGAACGCAATCGCGCTGATGTCCTGTGCGATCACGCGCTCACGCCCATTGATTGCCGCCGCAGCTCTCACGAGCTGCATCGACAGAACGGCCGTGCGCGGCGAAATGACCACATTGTCACGTCGCAGCTCGACGATGATTTTCGCCAACATACGCTGCATCACAGAGCTGAACGTAACATTACGCGTCTGCTCTTGCAGCTTGGAGACATCCTCCCAAGTGACCTTATCGAAAGTCGACTTGGGGCTGGTGACCGAAGTGAAGAGTTTTACGAAGGACTCCTCGCTGTACTCGGGCCACCTGACCTCCAGCTGGATCGGGAACCGCTCGATCAGAGCGGCAATCTCCGGTCCGCCTTCAGCAACCTCCTGCGGCGAGTGATTCGTCGCAGCGAAGATGACGTTAGTCATCATCTTGAAGTACTGGTGGCCGTTGCGCAACGCGCGCGCCGTCATCGTGTCCTTGAGACTTGTCAACACCCGAGGCGGGCCGTCCAAGAACTCTTCGAACACGACGAACGGGTGTGCGAGGAAGCTGAGCTCCGGGTTGTACTGGATAGCAGCCTTTTCCGTGCCGCCCTGACGATTCAGGGCGTCCAGGTCGAGACCGCCATAGAGTTCCTCCGGGGAGGTGCCCTGGCCGAACGACTTGACGAACGGGCTGACGCCTTCGATGGCGCCAATGGCGTCCATCAGGAACTCCGACTTACCATGACCGCCCGGTCCACTGAAAATCAGATTGAGACCGGAGGCAATGGCGAGCGAGAATGCCTTGCGCATCTCGTCCGCGCTAACGAACTGGCTAGTGGCGCTCTCGACCCAGGGAAGGGTGAGCGTGTGAGTGCTCATGGCCGCTCCTAACGATTGTGAATGATTTACAGATGGAAAGTTACTAGAGGTAGGCAGTAAAACTGTTTTACCTTCATAGTTTACAATACCATATAAATTTAACTTTGTCTAGAGTACTATTAGGGAGCGCAGGGCGGCTAAGGGATGTTGTGTCACCACTATAAGGATGGATGCATCTAGGGTAATTATGAAAGCCTAAAGCACTCGTCTACCTTCAAGTGCATGCGTAAGCGTAATCTGGTCGGCATATTCGAGGTCGACACCTACAGGTATACCACGTGCGAGGCGAGTCATCTTGATGGTAATGCCAGCATCTTGAACAAATCGCTGCAAAAACAATGCGGTCGATTCACCTTCTACGCTTGCGTTTGTGGCAATGATAATCTCTTCCGCCTCATCTTCCTTAAGGCGCTTTAAAAGCTCGGGAATGTGGAGTTGCTCTGGACCGATACCATCGATGGGCGAAATGGCTCCTCCAAGCACATGATACGTGCCACCAAACTGCCCTGTCCGCTCAAGTGCCACAATATCGAGCGGTTCTTCAACAACGGCGATGATTTTTTTATTGCGTGAAGGGTTACTATAAAGAGGTGAAACTTCTTCATCCGGGTTAATGAGTGCAAATGTAATGGGACATACTTTAACACCCCGATGTAGCTCCGCAATGGCGCGAGCGAGTTTGTCGGCCTTGTGACTATCGCCGCGCAGCAAAAAATAAGCGTAACGTTCGGCAGAACGAGCGCCTACGCCGGGTAAATGCCCCAGTTCATCAATTGCACGCAGTAGCGCGTCGGGAAGAAGTTGTGCCAAAGTAACCCCTAAAGACCGAGGTTGCCCAGACCACCCATGAGCGGCTTCATTTTTTCTGCAGCGACTTCTTGTGCTTTTGCAAGGCCATCACGTACTGCGATTTCGATCCAGTGTTCGAGCTCGGAAATATCGTCAAGGTCAACTTGCGCCGGGTCAATTTTTACGCTTTTAATTTTTAATTCACCATTAATTTGCACCACAACAGCACCATCACCTGCCTCTACTTCAATAATCTGCTTTGCAAGGTCTTTTTGTGCTTTGCGTAGTTGGTTCAACATTTTCACTTGGTCAAACGCCATATTCGTGTTCCTCCGTCGTATTACCAGTATAGTATACGCTATTTGTCGGTGTTTTTGTAGATATAGAAGCGATCGGCGCTGGCGGCTTGCCCGTTGGTAATGATTCGATATGGAGGGATAGGCGGTGGTGCTGTATGGTAGGCGGCCTGCGTGAGCACTGTCGTATGTGCCCCGACGGTTTGTGCTGTGTCGGTTACGATTGCCGTATGAGTATGATGTGCTGCCACGACGGTGTAAAATGCTACTTCATTCGCTGCCACGACGATCGAGGTATCACCCCGTGTTGCATCGTTTAGTTGGCGATTAACAAGCTTTAGGTCGCTCGAAAAATTACTCGCCGTGCGCGGATCATACAAATATCCGTACATATAGCGGTCGATGCCCGAAAGAACCATGCCGCCGATGAGCACGATAAGCGGGACGAGCCCAGCGATACGCGCATAAGGATTTCGTGGGAATAATCGATACCATCTGTTAAACAAGAGGCCTATACCCATTCCCATGAGAAGTACGCCCGGCAAAAATGTCACGCTTATATAGCTTGGGTTAATGAGAAGTACGGGAATAAGGAGAATAATCCAGGCGCTAATGATGTAACTCCTGGCTGTGTATTTTGTCGTAAACAGACGAAGAATGCCAAGAATAATGAGAATCATCGAACCCAGGCCGTAAATAGGTGTCATGTAGGTGGCGCTGATCGGTGAAATGAAGTCAAAATACTGCTTTATGAGCTGCAGCGCGTTAGCGCCGATATTTGGCAGCGTGTCTGGTATGCCCAACAGCATGAGGCCAGTCGAGGGGTGACGTACGCTAACGTATACGAGTGGCGCAATAAGAATAAGTCCGCACACACTTGCTAAGGCCAGCTTTACTTTGGAAAGCCGGCGCACGATATACCGTAGGTGTGGGTGGAGAATGATTGCGCTGAGAAGCGCCATGAGCATATAAATACTAAGCGGTGTGTAAAGGCTGAGGGCGGCAAGTCCGAACAAGGCCACTTTCCAAATACCGATTAATTTTGCTTGGCGCGAAATCATCATGGCGGCAACCAGTAGCCAGATGGAGCCAAAAACGTAGACAATGCCAGGGGTACCGCTTTGGGCTACAAACAAGAATTGTCCGGTAGTAAAAACGAGAATCATGGTAAGCACTGCGACATTTTCTTTGAACCATGTGCGTAGCAAAATGAGTAGCCCAAGTGCCGAGAATGCACCAAGTAGCAATGACGGCAACTTGATGCTAATGGCCGAAACACCAAATAGCTCGATGCTGACCCGCTGTAATATATGATACGGCAAATTAATAACCAGTGACGGGTCAAAAGCATTGAGTGACAGCGATAGCTTGCTGCTCGAAATAACAGAGCTCATTTCTGCCTGGCTGAGGCCGCCAGGAATATACAACCCAGCTACTATGAGGAGCGCGATAACGATAAGAGCAAATAGCCCGTATCCCAATAGATAACGCTGGCGATAAAGCAAATAATCGGTGATTTGTCTGGCCATAAATTACTTATGATTATACCACGTTTATTATTCGTGGCGTTTGTCCAGCGACATAAATCGCAGGCGCTCTGGGTGAAAGTAGAGCTGCACTTTACCTACCGGCCCGTTACGGTGTTTGGCGATAATAAGATCGGTAATATTTTCAAACTCCGGGTTATCGGGCTCGTAATAACCTGGACGATAAATGAAACTCACAATGTCGGCATCTTGCTCGATACTTCCCGATTCGCGCAGGTCGGCCAGCTGTGGAATTTGCGGGCTGCGACTTTCAACACTACGCGACAGCTGGCTGAGTGCAATAAGCGGCACGTTTAGTTCACGAGCGATGAGCTTGAGGCCGCGACTAATCTCGCTCACCTCTTGTACACGGTTGCCATTGTCGCGACCACTTCCCTGCATTAGCTGCAAATAGTCGACGATGATAAGTCCAAGCGGTGCATCGTGAGCAGCTCGACGGGCTTTAGTGCGCATCTCAAGCACAGAAAGGCCTGGTGTGTCGTCGAGGTAAATCGGCGCCTCAGCCATTTCACCCATTGCCTCAGATAGTTTGCTGAAATCTTCGTCACTTAGATTACCGGTGCGGATATTCCAAGCGTCTACCCCAGACGCATCGGCTAGCATACGGTCAACCAGCTGTTCTTTGCTCATCTCGAGGCTAAAGAATAACACCGGCTGTTTTGCGATGGTTGCGACGTTGTATGCCAGGTTGGTGACGAGTGTCGTTTTACCCATAGCCGGCCTGGCGGCAAGAATGATAAGGTCGGAGCGCTGCAAACCGGCGGTCATGTTATCGAGGTCGCGGTAGCCAGTACGAATACCACGCAGGGCACCCTTATTGCGATGAAGCTCTTCCATGCGGTCGAAGCTATCCGTCAAAATGGTTTCAATGCTGACAAGATCTTGTTTAAGCGACTGGTCACTTACACTAAATAGCTCTGCTTCGGCTTTTTGGAGCAGTTCCTGCGTGGTAGTTTCTTCGTCAAAACCCATCTCGCTGATTTCACTGCTGGCTTTAATTAGCCGTCGGCGAACAGCTTTTTGCGCTACTAGTTCTGCATATGCCTCGGCATGTGCTGCGGTTGGCACATAGTTGGTCAGTTCGGTAAGATATGCCGAGCCGCCAATCATCTCTAGCTCGTCTTTTTTCTTGAGTTCTTCGGTAAGTGTCAACAGGTCAACCGGACGATGACGCTCATATAAACGCATCATGCCGCTATAAATGGTCGCGTGCCGCTTGTCGTAGAAATCTTTAGCGGTGACGTGCTCGGAAATATCAGCGAGTGTTTCTTCGTCAATCAAAACAGCACCGAGTAAGCTTTTCTCGGCGTCTAGGTTTTGTGGCGGCACTTTGCCAGCCTGAACTTCTTTTGCTGCCATACCTCTAAATGCGCGGTTATTCCACGCTCACCTCTTCTCCTCCACCCATAATAGCAGCAACGGCGGCGGCCGTACTATCTTTTGGTGGCGGAGGGGTGCCAATTGTTTCTATGGCGAGGTCGCCAGCCCCGGTTTCAATGAGTGACGTCGAGAGACTGCTGCGGTATTTGGCGTCATCCAACTTCTTTTTGTAAAAGGCGTTGACGGTGTAAAGCGTGAGGGTATCGCCTTGTAGTTCATGGCTACATTTGCTAAGAACGCTGTAAATTGCTACATAATGTTCGCGCGTGTAGTTGATGAGATTTTGCCAATCAAAATTACTGGGAGTTTTCGGTATTTTCTCGACTTTTTTCTGACCAGTAGGCGCATCGATAGTATTTAGTTCATCATCTCGCTCGGCAAGACTCAGAAACGGCTTCGCTCCGGGACTCAATTCGGGTCCCGACGTCGCTTGATTCTCGGGCTGCAGATGTTTCTGAGTCTCACCAATCGGACGGCTCGTCTCTTTCGGAACTGACTCCATTAATGCCTTAATTGGCGCACTTACTTCTGGCGCAGATGAAATCAGCGCGGCTGTTTTTGGCTTTGCGCTGGCATGTGCGCCAAGAATTGTCAGTAGCTTAATACTTGGCTGCGATGATTTCCCGGCTTCGAGCAATTGATCGAGGAGTGATAGCAGCTGCGGTTTTTCAGTAATGTTACTGCGGACGGTCTGGATGAGTTGACTAATGAGAACCGAGGCCTGAATGCCGCTTTGGTCACTTTCGTCTAGCAGTGTGATGATTGCTTTGAGGTCTTTTGCTTCGTAGGCGGCAATCAGTTTTTCAACGTGTTCAATCGGCGCGAGGCCGAGCGCTTCTTCTACGAGCGCCGGAGTGATGCCTGTTTTTTCATCGGCGATATTCGCGAGCTGGTCAAGCAAACTAATGCTATCGCGAAAACTGCCATCACCACGCCGCGCGATTATTTTTAGTGACTGCTCGTCGATTTTGATATGTTCTGCCTCGGCAATGTGCGTTAAATGTGCCAGTGCGTCTTTTTCTGAAATGGCTCGAAAGGTAAAGCGCTGTGTGCGGCTAATGATAGTTGCCGGAAGTTTGTCGATGTCGGTAGTCGCCAAGATAAATACTGCGTGTTCTGGCGGCTCTTCGAGCGTTTTGAGCAGTGCGTTGAATGCTGCTTTTGACAGCATATGTACTTCGTCAATGATGTATACTTTTTTGCTGGCTGATACCGGCGCAATTTGGATTTTTTCACGGAGGTCGCGAATGTCTTCAACGCCATTGTTGCTCGCAGCGTCAATTTCAATGATATCAAGATGTGTGGTGTCGTCGCCGTAAGGTAACTTATTAATTTCGTGGGCTAAAATGCGCGCAATAGACGTTTTACCGACGCCCCGTGGCCCAGTCAACAAATAAGCGTGTGCGATACGTCCCGCGGCAAGACTGCGCGACAAAATATCAGTCACGTGCGACTGCCCAACAATTTCAGCAAGCGACTTGCTGCGATATTTACGGTAAAGTGCCAATGACACGTTTTTTGCTCCCTCTCTTCTTCTGCTTCTATTCTACCGTTTTTTATGACAAATAATTGTTGTGGTTTTTAAAGGAGTGAGCCTATTGCTAGGCTCACTCTTGGTACCCCTCGTGGTATAGTTGTCGCGGCTGAGCTAAACTGAGATTATTTGAATGCCAACCCGTATTGCTTTAACTCTACAGCCATAGCCTTCAGGGTCTTGTGGTCGAAGTACGGCTTGCCGCTAAACGTTAGCAGCCCAGCAAGATCTTGCGCCCGCCACATAGCCACTTCGCCGTACGTAGAAAGCGGCTGAGGTTGATAACGCGAGCTTTCAAGCGCCATTTCAAGTGCTTGCCGGTTTATAATACCCTGGAGAAACATGTAGCTCATGGAAATATCAGCCGGATTCGGAAACACCTCTTTAGCGCGTCGTACGTAGTTTTCTCTGTCATTACGGAGTCGCAAAGAGTTCGAAAAAAGGCGAAGACACCTATCCGTGATAATGGCACATTCGCTACTCGCCGGACTAAGATTGACAATCCTCGCCACCTCCCTCCTGGAGAGCAACTGGAGCATGCCAATGGTGCCAAAGCCATCTTTTTGAAGGTAACGAAGTAAATTGTCAGGAAGGTACTCCGCCGTCAGTTTGGTGTTAGAATTAAATTGTTTCACAATAACCTCGTTTCTTTGGAGGGGAAACCAAGTAATTATAAACTAAACTTCAAGTAGTGTAAATCGCCTAATGAAAACGCTTAGCCTGAGTACCTGATCAAAGTATTCAGACTAAGCGCGTGTTCTACTTAAAACTTAGGCCATAGCGCTTCAGTTCATCACGCATACGCTCAAGCATCGGCGCGTCAAAACAGCGTTCTCGGTCATGATCGAACATAGCTGCTAAATTCGTTTCGCGCCACTGAGCCAACGCTCCGTACGTTGTTGCCCTGATCTCCTCTAGCTTACATGCGGCGTTATAGTTAATAAGCTTCCGGACATACATATAAGCGACAGGTGTATCCTTAACGTCTCCAAAAACGTCCTTAACACGGGCAACGGGATTCTCATCGGGAGTGCGAAAGCGGAGTTGCGGTTGAAAAGATGCTAAGCACCTCCTCAGGTCTTCCAGCTTCTTTTTTCCGACGTCTATAATGTCTCCAGCTTCCTTTTCCGATAAAATTTGCAGCATACCAATCGTCGAGACATGCTGCCTTTTCAACAGTAAAAGAGTTCCGTTGGGGAGGTGCTCAGTTGTCAATTCAAGCTTTGGATCAACCTTGCTCATGTCAAACCTCTCGTTTTAGTAGGACATAATAAATTATATACTAAAACACTTTTTTTGCACCAAGCAGGCTTGTATAATACCGAATTTGCTGGCAAGCAGATTTACAAGGCGGCTTCAACCGCTGCCCAGGTGGCATCTGGGTTGTCTTCGGGAACAATAATGGTAACTTGGTCGCCAATGTTAATGCGGAAATACGTAACGCTGGCGAGTAAAATACGATACTCGCGCCCGTTTGCCTCAACATAATACGCGCCGTCGTGCTGGACGAGCGTACCGATGATTTGCTTACGGGGTGTAGGATTGATTTGCTTATAGATAAATCCGCCATCATCCGCGATAGTCAGTTTTAGAATATCACCTTCAACCAGCTTTGATTTACTGGCATAATTGGCTGGCACGGGGTAACTTTTACCGTCCGGACCGATCATAATTTGGCCATCAAATACGCCTTCGACTACCTTGCCGCTCACCTCTTCCGGGTTGCTGGTACGTGGGGTAACGATACTGCCGTCGTCACCAACGATGCTAATGAGGAGCTCTTTAGCGGCTGCCAGGTTGGTTTCGGCTTCCTGAATGAGCGACCGTAGTCGCTTGACTTGTTTTTCTGGTAGGTCAGACATGGTAACTCGCAATTTCCTTTTGTCTATTTTTGTAATGGTATTACCTTATATATAGCAACCAAAGTGCAAACTGTCAATGATTTCTTGGGTTTCTAGTGTAGTCCGGCAGTAATGTAACGCTAGGTAGTTAGTAAAATATGTTATCCACATTAAAAACAGAGGTAATTTAAAAATCGTTGTTTTTTATATTCTCCCGATCGCACGACTCTTTAGTGAAGGCCAAAGTGAATCGTTATGACCAGTTCCTAGTACCACGATAGGTTTATCTGGATACATTCTAGCAACCTTAGCCAGTCCTGCTACGGCAACGAGCGTCGTAGGTTCGTAGTTGGGTGTGTCTGTTCGCCACAGATCGGCACGATCTTGTTCGTACATAGCAGTAACGTGCTCTACGTCGTTATCACCTACTTGCCACACAGTTATGCCAGGGTGGCCGTGGCAAATTGCAAACGCATGACCACCCATTTTGCGCACCGCCGAGCCGCCGTACTTGCTATTAGGTCTATCGGCGGTTGCCACTTCGCCGGCAAGCAAACTGAGCGATAAACTATTGCTTCCTTGTGCCTCAATAGCATGTACCATAACGTCATCTCTCCCCTGTTCATCGAGCTCCTGTCGCACACCCGCTAGTAACCCGCCGCCACCTACGGGCAACACGATGTCTGTTACGCCAGGTAGTGTCTCAAGGAGTTTAGGAATAATCGTCCCCTGACCGCGAACAACGTTTGGATCGTCATATGGATGCAGTAGCGCGCCGAGCTCTGGGTGTTCTAATGCGTATGCGAGTGACTCGTCAAACGACGCGCCAACTACTTTTATGTCGAGTAGAGAACCATCTAAAAGTTCTCGCAAACCTTCTTTTTTAGCGGGCGGCGCCGATTCTGGCACGATGGTTGTAATAGGAAGGTCGAGTATTTTGGCAGCCAGGATGCCTCCACGCGCATGATTGCCGGCAGAAGGTACAACGAGCGCCTGTGCGCCCTCCCGGGCTAGGGCTTCTGCACCTACTAGAGCCCCGCGCCATTTGAATGTACCGGCCTTGTTGTCGCCTAGCCTTGCAAGATGTATAGTGCTATGCCCCAAGTATCGCGCAAAGGTTGGAAACTCCCCGTAGAGTTCCTCAACCGAAAAATGTTCGTCTACCGCGTCTTGATGAGCGTCGACGATTTTGTATGCTTCGTCTCCTGAAAGTAATGTGCGTTCATGTTCTTTTGTCATCATGGGCCTCTCTTTAAAACAAAAAACTCCGGCTTTTGCGGCCGGAAGTGCTTCTAGGTTCGTTATTTATGGAACAAGCAATCAGCGCCGCAGGGAGTGCGGAATAATAATGCTGATAATAATCTGTTGATTAGTGCTCATCTCTTTTATACTACATCTTTTTACCCTAAAAAACTACCACCCGAGTTTCGGGTGGTAGTTTTTTGATTGGTTAACAATTGGTCGAATGAATGGAAATTAGCTAAGCTCGACGGTTGCGCCAGCTTCTTCAAGCTGCTTTTTAGCAGCTTCGGCGTCGTCTTTTGAAACCTTTTCTTTGATGGCAGATGGAGCGTTGTCGACAAGCGCCTTTGCTTCACCAAGACCAAGGCCGGTAAGCTCTTTAACTGCCTTGATAACGGCAACTTTCTGAGCGCCTGCGTCTTTAAGGGTGACGGTGAATTCAGACTTAGTGTCTTCTTCAGCGGCAGCCCCGTCAGCAGCAGGAGCGGCAACAGCAACTGCAGCAGCTGCTGGCTCAATGCCGTATTCGTCTTTTAGTACAGTTTTAAGCTCGTTTACTTCGAGCACAGTAAGCTTAGTAAGCTCCTGCGCTAGCTTTTTAATGTCAGCCATTTGGAGACTCCTTTATATAGAGGAATGAACTAAGAATTCACTTCCTTTTTTAACAAATTAATATATTAACTGGTTGCTTTTGCTTCAATACCATCGAGCAACGCGTGAAGGTTGCCAGATAGGGCGTTGGTGATGTCGTGAATTGGTGAAAGCAGTTGTGAAACCACTTGTCCAATAAGCTGATCTTTGCTTGGCAGACCGGCGAGAGCTTTCACTTCGTCGGTGCTGAGCAATGCGCCTTCGCCTGAAAACGCGCCGATAAGCTGCAGGGCAGGATGAGTCTTTGCAAACTTATCGAGCACTTGGGCTGGAGCGACTTCGTCTTCAGTACTGATAGCGTAGAGCAGCTGGCCGTTTAGAGGTGTAGTGTCAGTGCCTTTGTAGGTATCGTTTGATGCCAACGCAACGCGGACAAGGCGGTTTTTGACCACCTTGATGACCACCCCTGCTTCACGGGCAAGCGCACGAAGTTGTTGTACTTCGGCGACGCTAAGACCCTGGTACTGTGCGAACACAGTCATTCTTGAAGCGGCGAGCATGTCGCTCATTTCTGCAACCAAAGTGTTCTTTTTATCGCGTGAAATTGCCATAAAAATCCTTTCTTTAGTTGGTGTTATTCGACCAAATTGTCAACGTACGGTAATGAGAAAACCAAGGAATTTAAAAAGTCTTTGATTCTCGCATTACCAAAGACTTATACGTATGAAAATGTTTGTTACATCCTCGGTAGCATGATTAAGTGATACTTCACCGCTACTGTCTCTGGTAATGTCTATCCAAAGTATAGCAAACGCCGTGTCAAAATGTCAACGATTTTTACGATATTTGTAGGTTGGGTGTATTCATGATATAGATATAAGAGACGCTACCTTGAGGGAGATGGCAATGGGAAGCATTCCGGATAAGGCACGTGGCGACATTACGACGTTTAATCTGCTCAAGTTGGTCGAGGTAGGTACGCCAGTTTTGCTTCGGGAGAGCCCCAGGCACGACTGGATATATGCAAAGCTGGTGAGCGTATCTGATCAACGCGTTGCTTTCAACAAGGCGGTGAGCGGACGAGGGATGCATTCGCAGTTTACGATTTTCCCACATGCAGAAGGCTTTCGTGTGCGACCTCTTTCAACTCATGACGTAAAGGGGATGGCCTTCTCTTACGAGTAAACGTAGTACCTCTGGGTTGAATAATTGACCCCCGGTGAAAATCCGGCGCCCCCCTGCGATACGGGGATTTTTTCTTGTATCATTGTAAAAATAAATAAATATGATATAATCTTATGACCATGAGACGAATTGGCTCAGAATTGCGCCCTACGGCGACCGGTGAAACAATGCAAGACGTCTTTGAACGTCTTGCCGAGGAACGTCCTGACCATGCTGCAACTCCTCTAAACCCGTATAGCTTGCGCGAAGACGGCGGCGTGGCGTATATCCGCAATGCTCAACAATATATTGAAAAGATCCTTCAGGGCAATTTGCAACGTCTTCATTTTAGCCCTCCTGAGACGGTGGTTGAACTGTTGGAAACGTCGGTCAATAGTGCGCTTTTTGATCGTGCCCAAGAAAACCAAAATAAAACCATTCCACTTGACTGTGATGATGAAATTGCCCTACTCTTTAAAAAAGCCTGTCGTGGTTTTGCGACGCCAGATGAACTACTTGAGTTGTTTATGCACTATCCAAAGACACTCGGTTCTATCGAACTCGCTAAACAAACTCATCCTTTTGATTGGCGTGCAACCGAAAAAATGGATATTGCCGTTGACGAAGCCCTTTCTAGTAGTAATTTTTCAATGCGTGGCCATGAGCGGACGCAAAACGTTCGGTATTACTATCTTCGAGCGGATGATTCTCACGATCCAAAAGCCATTATTTTACGTCGCAAGGCAGATATTGCCGTGAATCGATTGTCAAAAGGAAGCGCTGTAGCAGTTCAACGGGATAGCTTCGTGCTCGATTTAACCCATGAAGATACAAGCGTGGCGCGTTCTGAGGTGACAAAATGGATCCGTCGATTGGACTACGATCAAGTTGATGGTAACGCCATTCCCTATAATGGTGGCGCCCAGCTTGTTGACTTTGTTAATACCCAACTCACCACACAGCTCGAGCGACGCTCGCCTGCGATATATCCTGGTGTACGGTCGTATTACGTTAAAAACGTCTCGTAAATCGTCTTACCCGACAGGGGTGCAAGCTTGGTTGAAGATTTTCCTATAGAACATTATGCCGCTCTAACTTTGCCACAATTCGCTCGTGGACTTCCTGAATGGTTCCGTTAGCGGATATGTATGCGCTTGAAAGCACTTGGTTGCCATTTTTACGTTGGCGGGTTGCCGCTGCCGCCAGACGACCAGCCTCCTCGTAGCCACGGTCTATTTTTCTCAAGAACTCATCTGGCTTGGTTTCAAAATAATCGCCATCGCTTGTTCCACGCTTGGCAAGCATCATCTCTTTTTGCAAGTTATTCACATGAAGAAGGGCGGTAAATGTCGGGTAAAGATATTCATCGGGCAAGTAGCGGCTGGTCAAATCTCGCACGGCTGCGACGCCTAGGCCACCGGCAACGCCCTGAATGGCTAATGACGACAGCCAATTGCGATCACCAACGACATTCTCGCCATTTTCTAGCGAGGGCTCGATAACCTGATTCCATAACTCGACGCGATTGGCAGTAAAAAGCAATAAATCAGTCGCAGGGTCTCTTTCCAGCGTCCGGTCTTTTATCAGTCGCTCAATTTCAAATCCGATAGGGGTTTCGCCAGGTTCATGAACGTAGCGGCTTTTTTGGCCACGCTCGTTAAGTGTCTCGGTAAGGAGCTTAGCCTGAGTCGTTTTACCGGTACCGTCCGGCCCTTCAATGATGATGTATTTACCGCGCTCGCTCACTTTAGTCCTTCTTTCAGGCCAGGAATAACTTCTGGTTTTTTACGCGTATCTTTATATGCTCGTGGGAGCATTTGTTCAGGTGACCACGTGCGAATAAGTTCTTCTAGGTTGTCAGTATGCTGGTATTTGCCGCTCATGCCCTTACGGCCGTCGCTATAGTCACCTTCTACTGGGCCGGTGTGATGAAAAATAAGCTGACCGACGCGCTCGCCTACGGGAAGTACGACTGACTCGTGCTCGTTGAGGTTATAAATTTCAAGTGTGATGCGATTAATGTATCCCGGATCTACCCAGCCGGCGTCAAAACAAACAGCTACGCCATTTCTGCCCCAACTACTACGCGACCGAACTTCGCAGGCGCCACCATAGGCACGAATGCCAACGAACTCGTGGGTATGCGCTAAAATACGTTCGCCAGGCCGCAGCACGATAATGGGGTGATCTTCAGGGATATTAGCAAATAGCTGGTAGCCATACTTTTTACACCATTCTCTGTGTGGCATAGCCTCGAGAGGTCCTTTAAAATAGCGTGATACGTCACCAGCGTCGAATGGATTATATACCTTGGCGTCCTCTTGGTATTCTTGCTTATAAAAATAATGCCCCAACGTAAAGTCGAGGCTTGCTTCGCTGACGTGTGCCTCATTATAAGGCACGGAAATAATCGTACCATCGGCAATTGCGGCTTTAATTTGGGTATTACTGTAAACGCTCATACGATCTCCCCTACTTTATCTAGTGCATATTTGGCGCGGCTGTAAATAGAGCGTGGCATTGGCGAGAGGGCTTCAACCTCAGGTAATGTAAACCACCGAAGTTGATCCGCTTTACCTTCCTCCATTTTGATGCTATCGGTATCGCTAATAAAAATATAGCACAAATCAATATGTCGATGTCCGCCAGTATTGCCTACTACATGCATCTCAATGTCAAATGGAAGTGGTTCGGTGTGACCACTATCGCGTTCAAATGCGAGATTATCTTTAAAAGGTGCTACAAGAGTTAAGTGTTCTCTCGTGAGCCCGGTTTCCTCTTCAACTTCACGGTAGAGTGCTTCTACTGGTGTTTCATTAAGCTCAATATGCCCAGCTGGTGGAAGCCATAACTGTAGTTTGTGATGTAATAGTAGCAGTACCCTATCACCACGTACAATCATGGCTGCAGCCGTAAAATCGTATTCACTATTTGAGTGAATGTGCCCCATAAACTACCTCCCCAGGTGTTTGTTTTTCTTCCCTTTGTAATTTTTAGTATGTCACGAAATAAATAAGTTAACAAGTATTTGCAACATGCTTACGATTAGGTTATGCTTAGTAGCAATACGGGTGGCTTGACAGTGTAGAAGGAGGGAGAGGTATGTCTGATAGCCATCATGAAGTGCTTACGCGAAAGACCGACGAAGGTTTACTTGAGCTAACTGAAGCTGGTGAATTTGCACTTGAAGGTTGGGTAACTGATGTAAAGGGCGATGTCTACGCGGTGAGGCCTGAGGCGGATATGCAAGCTGTTGCTGCGGCTTTAGCTCGCCTTTCGCGCAACCCGAACGATGCACGTACTATTATTGCAAGTGAGTTTCTAGGAGATGGGGCTCGCGATACGGAACTTTTACGTCGTGTAGTCAATCAATTTGGTGATGATTCTGTCATGCAACTTTACCCTATGCAAATGGTGCTCGAAGGTATTAGCAACCTTGCAACTAAGGAGGTTGAATGGGGGCGGCTGGCAGCCTATCTTGAGCAATCAACGCGCTACCTGCGGTTTGATCGTAAAAATGAACAAGGTGAATATGCGTATTACACGCCTGAGGAATTTGATGATGAGACCACCGAAGTGTATCAAGAGCATATGGACGGGATTTTTGACACCTATTCTCACCTTTACGAACAGCTAAAAGCGCACATTATGGAAACGTCTGAAGTGCCCGAAGAAGAACGCGATGCGGCATGGCGCAACGCATGTCACGCTCAGGCGTGTGACGGAGTGAGGTCGCTTCTTCCGGCGGCTACAAAGGCGACGGTGGGTGTGCAAGGAAGTGCTCAGGCTATTTATAATATGATTTTACATCTTCGTTCGCATGAACTTCCAGAAATGCGCATGCTTGGCACAAAAGCGCTCGCGCAGGCGCGTATGGTAGCACCGGTGTTTTTTGAGCGTGCAGATATGCCAACGCGTGGCCAGCTTGTCAGTAATCACCGCGAGGAAACACGTGAAGCGACGACGACGCTCGCCGAGCAACTGCTCTCTCATCTTGAAACGGAAAAGCCAACTATGGCTCATGTAAAACTACTCGGAGTTGATGGCTCTGAGGATGAACTCGTGGCGAAGATTCTAGCCGACGCAAGTACGCACCCGTTTGAGACAATCCAACAGGCGGTTGCTGACTTTACGGAGGAGCAGAGACAGCTCGTTATTAATACCTATGTGGGCGATCGCTACAACCGTCGCGCCAAGCCTGGCCGCGCCTTTGAACTTCCCCATTATTTATTCGAGGTGGTGTGCGATTATGGTGCGTTTCGTGATATTCAGCGCCACCGTATGGTAGATGGACTGGAATGGCAACCACTTCGCACATCACTTGGTCACGTGACGCCAGACATCATTCATGAGGCGGGACTTGCGGACGAATATAGCCAAGTGTTTGCTCATAGTGCTGAGCTGCATGATGTGTTGAAAGATCGTGGCTACGATAAACAGGCTCAGTATGCGACACTATTTGGTCATCTTATGCGCTTTAACCTCAAGGTGAATGCTCGTTCGCTGCTTCATACGGCCGAACTTCGTACTAGCCCTCAAGGTCATCCGGCGTATCGTCAGGTATATCAAGACATGTACGAGCAAGTTGCTGGGGTGCATCCGCATGTTGCCGAGGCTATGAAGTTCGTGAGCCTAGCCGAAGACGAAGACCTAGCGCGTTTAGGCGCTGAGCGTAATTACCAGCAAAAATATGGCCAGTAGTGTTGCTTAATTTGTGTAGTAATTAGTCTCTATTGAGATGGCAAGTAAAAAAGGCTTTTCTTGCATGATATAGTGATACAAAATGGTACTATTCTGAAAGTTTTGTTTGTTATAAAAGATACCATAACTACTGATTTGTTGCATAAAATCTAAAAGATCCAAGTTAAGTTTAGATGCATGGTTGTCTAAATATTTCACGTTGAGGTTTTGATCTCCTTTTGTGCTCGCAGCTGGGGCGGGTAGATCGCAAATAGAATAGATAGAGCCGTTGAGCTGAGTTCCGTAATATTTATCGTAGTAGGCTAGCATAACATCTGAGAGAGTCTGTTCTTCAGCTTTCCAACTCTCCTTGTTTGCTAATATATCTCCAAGTGTTACCATTTGTTGTCGGAAATTACTGTCGAATCCGTAAAATCGGGTAACTTTATAGCGACATTGATATCCAAAACCGTCATGTACTTCAAAGTTATTCTGGCCTTTATAGCACACGTCATTGATTGACGTCGCATAATTAGTAAATTTGGTATCTGCATCGATATGCTCAAAAGAATGCGAGATAGCACTTTTTGCCGTCTCCCTTTTTGTGGTTATTTCTCCGTTCGTAGGGTTGGGCGCTGGCTTTAGATCATTAATCATTCCATCGAAACCTCCGGAAAGTCCAATAACGACGTACGCATAAAACAAGATAATAGACACAACACTGCCTATGCCAAAAACGAGGAGTATATTTTTTATATAGTGACGACGTGACGTTTTCACAGGCTCCATTTCCAATCACGAATTTCGGGCATATCAACACCGTGGATATCAATGTATTCACGGTGTTGAATAAGCTTCATTTCCATCTGCTGCTTTAACTCCTGTGCCTCGCTACTAGTAATGCCAACACGCTCAATAACATCAAGAACGAGATGGAAGCGGTCAAGGTTGTTGAGTACGGTCATATCAAACGCGGTGGTAATAGTACCTTCTTCTTTATAACCACGGACATGCAAGTTGCGGTTGGCTCGCCTGTATGTAAGGCGATGAATAAGCCATGGATAGCCGTGGAAGGCAAAGATAATCTCTTTGTCTCGAGTAAACATGGCATCATAGTCGGGGTCGCTTAAGCCGTGGGGATGTTCGCTAGTGGGTTGGAGGCGCATGAGGTCAACGACATTGACGACGCGTATCTTGAGATGAGGCAAATGCGTGCGCAGGATAGAGACAGCCGCGAGTATCTCGAGTGTTGGTACGTCGCCGGCACACGCCATGACGACGTCGGGATCGCCGTTATCATTGCTAGCCCATTCCCAAACGCCAGCTCCACGCGCACAGTGAAGCGTCGCTTCTTCCATGGAAAGCCACTGCGGGCTATCGTGCTTACCGGTGATAGTAAGGTTAATGTAGTTGCGACTTTTCAGGCAATGATCCATGACGGACAAAAGGGTGTTGGCGTCGGGTGGTAAATAGATGCGTACGACGTCGGCTTTTTTATTGACCAGGTGGTCAATAAAGCCCGGATCTTGATGCGTAAACCCGTTATGGTCTTGACGCCATACGTGCGAGGTCAACAGATAGTTCAGTGATGGAATTTTAGCGCGCCAACTGAGTTCGGACGCCATTTTTATCCATTTGGCATGCTGGTTGACCATAGAGTCGATGATACGGATAAATGCTTCGTAACTGTGAAAAATACCGTGTCTACCTGTGAGCAGATACCCTTCAAGCCAGCCTTCCATCTGATGCTCACTAAGCATCGAATCCATAACCGCTCCTTCGATAGCAAGCGATTCATCGGACTCTTTAATGCGCGCCGACCATTTGCGGTCAGTTGCTTCAAGAACTGCCTCAAGTCGGTTTGAGACGAGTTCGTCTGGCCCAAAGATCCGAAAATTGCTATAGGGTTGATTGAGCACGATGATATCGCGTAGATACGGTCCGATAGCATGGACGTTGCCTTCATTAATAACCCCACGATATGGCGTGTCAACAGCATAGTCACGAAAATCAGGCATGCGTAGCTCGCGTAGCAAGTTGCCGCCGTTGGCATGAGGGTTTTCACCCATTCGCTGGCCTTCTGCGGGAATAAGGTCGGCAAGTTCTGGCAGCAGGTGACCCTGGGAGTCAAATAATTCCTCCGGGTGGTAGCTCTTGAGCCATGATTCAAGTACGGCGACATTTTCCGGGTGTGTATCATCGACTGCGAGTGGCACTTGGTGTGACCTGAAATTCCCTTCTACCTTATGTCCGTCAACTTCTTTAGGCCCTGTCCAGCCTTTTGGTGAGCTAAAGACGATCATAGGCCAGCGTGGCCGCATTGAGTCATTGTTGTCGCGAGCATTTGATTGAATGCGCTGTATTTCTTGAATGGCTCGGTCCATCTCTGTAGCCATCAGTTGGTGCATGGCTATAGGCTCATCACCCTCAACGAAATAGGGGCTCCAGCCATATCCACGCAGTAACTGCTCCAATTCTTCTCGCTCGATGCGTGCCAATATGGTAGGATTGCTGATCTTATATCCATTTAAATGAAGTATAGGCAAGATGGCACCGTCGGTTTCGGCGTTTAGGAATTTGTTTGAGTGCCATGCCGTAGCGAGTGGTCCAGTTTCGGCTTCCCCGTCTCCTATAACGCAAGCTGCAATGAGATCAGGGTTGTCGAGTACTGCGCCGAATGCATGGCTGAGCGAGTAGCCAAGTTCGCCGCCCTCGTGAATAGAGCCGGGTACTTGGGGTGATACATGACTCGACAGTCCGCCAGGAAATGATGACATTTTAAATAGTTTTTTGAGACCATTTTCATCTTGTGTAACCTCTGGGTAGTAGCGGCTGAATGTACCTTCGAGGTATACGTTACCTACCACGGATGGTCCACCATGCCCTGGTCCTGAAATATAAAGCATGTTGAGATCGTATTTTTTTATAACGCGATTTAGGTGGGTATAGATAAAGTTTTGACCTGGCGCTGTTCCCCAATGTCCTAGAAGTAGCTGCTTGACGTGCGACAGCTGGAGCGGTTGCTTGAGTAGTGGATTATCTTGCAGATAAATTTGCCCAACAGACACATAATTCGTCGCCCGCCAGTATGCGTTTATGGCACGTAGTGTTTTCTCGTCAAGAGGCATATCTGAAGATTCCATACTAATACTGCTCACTATTAGGTAATGATGATAGTGTCAGTTTGGCCACCATACGAGCCTCGTCAGTGTGAATAACGTGCACGCCTGCTTGACTGGCCTCGGAAGATATAAGAAATGCATGCCGTGCGTTTGCTTCTTTGTTTATCTCGATGCCCATGTATGCTAATCCTTGGCAAATGCGCTCACGTAGTATAGAGGATTGTTCACCGATGCCACCTGAGAAAATCAGAGAATCCACACCGCCAAGTGTTGCCGCTAATGCGCCGATGGACTTTTTGACACCTCGAACAAATAGCTCAATGGCTATTGCTGCATCATCATTTTCATTTTCCAATGTCAAAAGTTCATGCATGTCGCCCGTTATGCCCGATATCCCTTTTAGCCCAGACTCAAAACTTACCATGTGGTTGAATTGGTCAAGACTTATATCATGCTGGTGACAAAGAGCGCTAAATAGGAGTGGATCGAGGTCGCCAGAACGGGTGCTCATAGGAATGCCCGAAGTGGGTGTGAAGCTCATCGTCGTGTCTATGGCCTGGCCTGACTTTACGGCACACAAGCTAGCGCCGCTTCCCAGGTGAGCCAAGATCACCCGGCCATTTGCCGCTACCTCGCCCGCCTCTTTGCGAAATGTTTCAAGAAGTGACGTATATGACAGACCGTGAAAACCATATCGGCGTATTCCGGCTGTGTAATATTTTTTCGGAATAGGCAGTATGGCTGCCGTTTTAGGCAACTCATGAAAAAATGCCGTATCAAAACACGCGATATGCATAGCCGATGGATATTCTTCTTTGAGCCATGTAGTGATCTGATGAATTTGTGGAGTATGCTGTGGATCAAGCTGGGAAAGATACGCCCAGTCGGCTTCCCGGATCGCATCGACAGGAGTTGGAGCGTTGTATGCAGTTCCGCCATGAACAAGGCGATAGCCTATGGCTACAACCTCGTCCGCCATGTCGTGCTGGGTTATTTTGTCTACTGCTAGCCGTAAAGCGGCTATATGATCACTGACTTGCTGCTCCTCTTTCTGAGGACTTGTCAAGGGTAGTGTTGTTTTAATAGTCGAGATAGGCTGTCCGATGTTTTCAATCACAATATCAAAAAGACGAGCTAGCGTATCGCTCGCAAAAATAGCTAGTTTCATGCTAGATGAACCTGTATTTACGGCAAGGATAATTTTGGGCGTGTTAGCCATATACTCATCATACCAAAATAATCATAAGCAGTATCATCCTTGTCATAAATTGGTATAGTAAAAATAGATAATGTAAAGGAATAGCATGAATACAACTACGTACGACACAATATGGTCATATGTCGATCGCAACCCTATCGCAACACTCGGTACAACAGATGAAAATAACTTGCCTCAGGGAGCAGTAGTGTATGTATGCGCGGATGACGAAAAGCACGTGATATATTTTATCACCAAGCAAGCGACGCAAAAGTACCATAACCTCATTGAACATCCTGACGTTAGTCTTACCATTGTCAATCCTGGTGAAAACAACACACTTCAAGCGAATGGTCATGCTGTGGAAATAGAGGATGCTTATACGATTGATATGGTTATGAGAAAAATTGCTCACGATCATGTATCGGCCAAAGAGTGGCTTCCGCCTATTGCAAAACTGCGCGCTGGTGCCTATGCGGTAGTTGGCATTACACTTACGTATGCTCGTTTGGCGCAGTTCAACGGCATGGCTATTGGTGATGAACGTATATTCACCGAACTGTAGTGTAGGCGGTTGTGCTTTTGTATGAGCTGCCGTATCCTAGAGCTATGACAGTAGACATTAGCCAGTCGAAAAATACCCTACGACAATTTTTGGATAAAAATAACATAGGCGTGCTTGCAACGGCTAGCCTTGAGGCAGTGCCCTATGCAGCGACGATCTATGTAACGTACGATCAAGATCTTAACCTCTATTTCGTTACAAAGAGAGATACGCGGAAAAGCCGTAACCTGCAAAAGAACAACCAAGCAGCAATCGCGATATATGACGCCAAAGAGCAAGCTACCCTTCAGGCGGAAGGTGCAGCTATGGAGGTAACTAGCGCTGAGAAGATGCAGTGGGTGTTTAACGACATATGGCGTATTGCTACCCAGACAAGTCCAACGTCCGCTCCACCTCAGACACAACTACATGCGGGTGATTACATAGTCTACCAATTAATGACACCATCACTTCGATTGGCTAGTTTTGTCCATAAAGACCCCAGCGATTACGACAATATATTTCAGACCATCCCTACTCAGCCAAGTGCACAATTCAATGGATTTGATGAGCATACTAACTAGCGAAGCCTAAAAACCGAGTCTGTTATTAATTGGACTATGGATAGTAAAAATTGGCACCACCTACTTCAACGGCTGCCAAATACAAACAAATATGACTATGGTCACGTTTTAGTGATTGGTGGCTCTGAGGCAATGGTCGGTGCCCCGGTACTTGTTGCACGGGCGGCGCTACGAACTGGTGCGGGGCTTGTAACGATTGCATCTACCGCCACAACGACTCGTCTGATTGACAGGGATATAGAAGAGGTTATGACCTTTTCACTGCCACCTTGGCACGAGGTTAAGGCGTTGGTTTCGGCCATTGAAAAGTTCATTCAAGAGCGGCACGTTTCAGTGGTAGTAATAGGCCCAGGCCTCCCTAGTGCGGCGGATGAGCTGATTCGGGTACTACTCTCAGTAGTTATGCTCCCTATGGTAGTGGATGCAGAAGCTTTTACCGCCTTAAGTGGTCATCTTTCTATTTTAAAAGCTGCAACCAAGGCCAATAAAAACATTATTCTTACGCCTCATTCTGGTGAGTACGCTCGTCTTACGAAAGGAATAGTAATCCTAACTGGCCTCACCGAACGCGAAAGCATACAAAAATTTACTCAGCATTACCCTGTAACGCTTGTTTTGAAACATGCTCATACTTTGGTTGTACGTTCCCAAGAAGAGGTGCACGAGAATACAACGGGTCATCCAGGCCTCGCTACGGCTGGGGGGGCGATGTGCTTGCGGGTATTATGGCAGGTATTGTTGCACAAGGTATAGAGACGTATGAAGCTGCGAAGATGGCGGTTTACCTTCACGGCAGGGCTGCCGACCAAGTGGCGGAGGTGAAGACGGAACCCGGTATGATAGCGTCGGACGTGATAGAAGCTATTCCTAGTGTTCTAAAACAGCTAGGAGCCTAGGGTTACTGTCTCGTATAATTCCTCATTACTTTCGGCGTTACGTAGATATACTGCCATGCGAATTGTCCTTGGAACAATCTTAAGAGCAACGTAGTCACCTGCAAAAAGCTTCTCTATGGGTGGAAACTCTGTACCGCTGCCTTTCTCGGCATAGTGGTAGGCGGCATCGAGTGCCCTTTGGTGTTCTGTGGCATCGGTGATCTTTTTGGCGTGACCATCCAGTTGTGCTGTTGTCTGCATCTCTTCGTCTGTGCACACAAAGAATACTCGGCTATGTTTTTCGATATTTTTATATTTCTGTGTTTTGGTTTTTGTTATGAACGTAAGACATAGGTCGTCATCAACCGAAAAATACACAGATGCAGCATGGGGGTCGCCTGCTTCGTTAACGGTTGCTAGTACGCCAGTGTGGCGTGTGGCCAAAAAATCGTGTATTGCATCTGCACTTTCGGGTGTTGTGGCTGAGAGAATCTGCATGCTTATTGCTCCTATTGATTATGTTTATAGTATACAGAGTTATAACTCCCTCGCGAAATAATAAAACCTCTCAGTCATGAGAGGTTTTATTGGTGATGTGATTGCCTAGTTTGCGTTTTCTACTTTGATGCCAGGACCTTGAGTAGTGCTGATGCTGGTAGATTTAACATACACACCCTTGAGGCTGCTTGGCTTTTGGCTAGCAAGACTATCGAAGAATGCCTTTGCGTTTTCAGCTAGTTTGTTTGCGCCAAACGACACTTTACCAATAGCAAGGTGGACAATGGCCTGCTTGTCTACACGATACTCAACTTTACCTGCCTTAGCCTCAGAAACGGCTTTTGCAACGTCGGTCGCAACGGTACCAGATTTAGGGTTTGGCATGAGACCACGTGGACCGAGAAGACGCGCATACTTGCCAAGTTTTGGCATGTATTGTGGGGTTGCAACGAGAATATCGAAGTTTAACTCTTCTTTTTCAAGCTGTTTCAAGAAGTTTTCGTCACCGATAACATCGGCACCGGCTTTTTTAGCGGCAGCGTGTTCAGCTTCTGGAGCAAATACAGCAACCCGAATAGTTTTACCAGTTCCGTTTGGAAGTGACACGGTGGCGCGTACGTTTTGGTCAGCCTGACGGGGGTCAACGCCAAGACGAACGTGTACTTCTACGGATGCGTCAAACTTTGCCGGGTTAGTTTTGGTAGCAATCTCGAGTGCTTCTGTAAGCGAGTATACTTTACCCTTCTCGACGTGCTCGGCTACCTTACGGTAGTTTTTGCCACGGCGCTCAAGGCGAGGACGAACAGTTGGTTTGGGGCCTCTTTTGGTACGAGCTTCTGCTTCGTCGCTTTGTGGAGTAGTATCACCAGCTTCTTTGCGGGCTTCTTTTTCAGCCTTTTCTTCAGCTTCGCGGAGTGATTTTTCGCTACGCTTGCCGGCTTTGGCTGTTTGCTTTTCTTCCGTTGTCTCTTCCGCTTTGGCTTCGACTTTTGGAGTATCAGCACTAGTGATGGCAGCTTCGATCTCTGCGATGGTATTTTTTTCGGTTACTTCTAACCCAAGTTTTTTTGCTTCCTCAAGCAGTTCGGCTTTTTTAGCCATAGGATGAATCCTTTCTGTGGTGCAAACGGCGTTTTAGGCCTCCCAGACATTGATTTTATAGGTGAATTATATCATACGAATAGGTATGTGACAAGCGGGGTAGGCTAGTGTCACATATCTCTAACGGAGATGTTTAGTCTCCTGCTGAGCAAAGAGCCAGGAACATTTGGCACAGTGATCTGACAGTCCACTCCTGCGGGTATTGCAAATTGGCGACATGTTCGGTATCGTCAAGTGGCTTTAGGCATGATTCAAACTCGTCGAAATTGGTCAGCACGCCCGTGCTGCTCTTGAGACGGAGCTGCTCATACTCTTTGTGTCTGCTTACTTCTGCGATGTAAAAGTAGCCCTCTCTGACGGCTGCGATAAGTGAAACACGTGGACTCAGAAGGTCTTCGTTTGCTTGGATGAACAAAAAATGACGCGTCGGTTTGCGGTCGCAAAGGATAGCGCCATCGGTCTGAACTTGTCGCACAGATGCCTCCATAGTGATATGCCTACCCCGCTTGTGCGCTTGTAGCGCGAACATATTGTAACACAACAAGATATGAAAGCAGGCAGTGTGTACGAAGGACGAACCTCGCGTACACACTGCCTGTCGAGCTTTCATTGTTACGAAACTAGATGTGAAGCGGCCGGTAGGGCGCGAGCTTGTGAAGCTTGATGGCCTTGCGGATGTCGAATGCCGCCCGCGCGGTGGATGACTCGACCTGCCAGAAATACTTCTGACAGGTACTGCCTTCCAGCGCCCTGGCGCAGTACATATCGCAGACGTGATTCATCTTGGTGATGACACAGATAGCGCTGCAATCCGGAAGGCGGTAGTGTCCTTCCTGGAACATCGGCTCGCCCTTCGAGTGGAAGAAGGTGTCCGACTTGAGAATGGTGACCTGGCGCAAGATCAGTTGGTCGAAAAACTTCGGCAGGCAGTCGTCGTCGCGGGGAATGTCGATCGGTGCCTGGGGCTCTCGCCAGAAGGAACCGTACTTGTCCTGCTCAAACTCGAGCGTACGGGCTTTTTCGTCCAAAATGCTGAACGGCTGGCCGTCGCTCATGCGCATGGCATCCAAGTGCTCACGCGCCAGCGGCGTGTGGTCACTGGGCACGACGTAAAACTTCGCGCCCAGCTTTTCGGACGGTTTGTCGGGCGTGCCAACCAAGGTCTTCATGATTACCTCTCTTTGGAGTCGTAGCAATAGAAAGCGATCTGCACGCCACGGTTGGTGTGCAAGTAGCTTTCTATTTGGTTGTTAAAGTGCTCTGAAATTTTATCATATATTTTTATTTATGTCAATTATATCTTAGTAAATAAAAAGCCCGTAAAGGGCTCTTTACTACTGAGTCATGCTCAGTAATGTCCAGTGACTTCCCTGCGCTCGCAAGTAGTAATCGTTCGTGCCGTCGGTCATGGTGAACATCTGCGTAATGCGCTCGCCATCCCGTACGATCGTACGAAGACCGGCATCGATGAAGTTGTAGGCGGTGCCCTTAAACTCGATACGACGCGGGTAGGCGCGCATATTGCGGCCAAATCCCATGGCAGTGACGTCAACCGGACTGTTTATGTGTAGTGATTTTTTCATATTCTACTCCTGGAGATTTATTTTTTTGTAAATAAAAAACTGACAACAAGAATGATGGTCAGCTGCGGAATTTATTGAGTAGGCTACGAGGAGACAGATTACACCGCTATGGAATCTGCTGTATCACCTGAAGTAGCGATTGAATATGACCCTTTGGCAGTGACGCTTGGCCTTTTAGGGCTAGTGTGTATGTCTAGGGATGATTGTTTTGAAACGGTTTGTTAGTAGAAAGGCTCTCCACCAGTACTCACATAACCTTATTTAGTATAGCGCGGGCATTAGTTGGGCGGTCAATGGCACGTGCAGTTTTTACAACTTAATCAGAAATTAAAAATTGGCCTGTTCTCACTTGTGAGTAGGAACAGGCCAACACCTCAGTGCTCGTGTTGCAGAAGGTCGGCTACGCGCTCAAGATAGATGCCAAGGTATGGCAAGAGGTCGATGAAAGCCTCGCGCGCTCGCCTAAACCCGAACGCCTCCTCGGGAGAGACATTCTCTTGGCTGATCCGAATCGCAGATTCGGCAGTTGCGGGATTAAGCAGAATGCGCAAACATGCATCTGGCTTGGTTTTGAGAGCGAAACTATAGCAGTGACATTTTCCTAGGTGGTCAATGGAAATTGCTGTAAAACCATCTTTGTTAAATGCGACGATGAACCCCAGTTCAAACAGGCGCAGACTGCGCAGTCGGGCTACACGTAGGTAAAATCCATTCAGATTGAGAAACCCTGACGGATTAAACTCGGTCATGTGTTCCGGATACTTACATCCACACCGTAGCTCTGGAATGGGCGGATTCCTTACGATGACCATACGATTCGCATCAGAGCCCGCGCCGTAGTCGTTCCAGTCGGGCGCGAACGAGGAATCAGAGGCGATCTCCCACATCGTACCAAGGTCAGGCCTGGCGTCTAGAAGTGCCTTGAGTCCATACGTGACCGGCTCGACGCAGCTGAGTAGCGCGTCGTAGTCTCCCCGAGCGATAGCCGCATCGAGTGACCGCTGTGCTTTTGCTGCCGTTCCACCCGCAATGAGTACTTCTTGATAGGCAATGAACTTTCGGCGCAGTCGAGCCAGAGTAAGTGGCGAATTGCCAACGAGCCCGTACTTTAACGCGCGGTGAACAAATTCACTTGAGTTGAGCAGTTCGATAGCCTTCCCCACGGAAAACTCCTCTCATAACGCATGACACGAGGTGCGTTATTGAACCACCTCAATAACTTTAGCTATTTAACAATATATTAACATAAAAATAAAGACACTTATACAATACTTAGGTGTACGGCAAGCGAGGAGCGAGCCGTACGTGGAACGAAGCCTCTGCTTAGGAGAGTTGCGCGCGAATTGCACGCTCCAGTTCATCGGCAGTAATGCTTGCTACGACATAATAGGTCGCTACTCCATTGGTAACAGTAGTGCGCCTAGACTCCCAAATGGGAGCCCTCACTTCACGAAGATCGATGGGAGGATTTGCGCTGTCGATGGTGACAATATAGCGCGGCTTATCCTCGCGAAGAGATTCTTTCTTTCTCTTGCCGCTCGTCTCCTTGGCCTGCGTTGCAGTTTTGTCTGGGGGGCTTTTTGGCCTCATTGGAAATAGGGTTCGAGTGACTTTTCCTGCTTCAATAACCTTAACATTCATTACCATGTACCCTTCAGAAGTAACCGCTCCTCGCTTGCGTCAAATTATTATATAATAGAAAGTTGATCGTAAGCAATATGGAACACAAAAATAGGTCGCAGCTACTGCTCGACCTATTTTTCTTTGTAGAGTTTGTCTATTCAACAATCTCAACGCCCATACTTCGTGCAGTACCAGCGATAACTTTCACTGCACCTTCAGTATCGATAGCATTAAGCTGATCTTTCTTGATTTCGGCGATTTCCTGTAGCTGTGCCTTGGTGATTTTACCCACCTTCTCGGCGTGAGGCTTGCCACTTCCCTTTTTGATGCCTGCGCGTTCACGAATCATATCGTCAACTGGCTGGCCAAGTGACTTCCAGGTGAATGTGCGATCTTCGTATACCTGCAAGTGTACAATCACATCCTTGCCCATGAGGTCTTTGGTACCGTCGTTAAAAGGATTGATGAAATCCATCATATTGAGGCCCCATTGACCGAGGGTTGAACCTACGGGAGGGCCGGCTGTGGCGCGGCCAGCTGGAATACGTAGCTTTAGGTTTCCAATAATTTTTTTTGCCATAATAGTTCCCTTCAGGAGTAGGACAAACCTATGGTTTTTCCTATCACGCCGACTGTCGAAATAAATTCGTCAGATCGGGTTGTTTTTCCCCTTTGGTTTCCTTTCTTTTACTCGTTTTACCGAGTGCGTAACTTAGATAATATAACAGATTAAGCGCCGTATATCAAGCGTTATGCGGCCAGGCTGGAGCGATCTTTGCTCACCTGAAGCGCATCGAGTTCTACAGAGGTGTCGCGACCGAACATGCTGACCATCACCTTTACCTTGCCCTTTTGGTTATCAATCTCGCTAATAGAACCCTCGAAGCCCTTGAACGGCCCATCGATGATAGAAACCACCTCGCCTTCTTTAAAGTCAATGTGATGCTTCGGATCTTCCACGCCCATTCGCTTTTTGATCTTGGCGATTTCCGCGTCAGATACGGGAGTTGGCTCGGTGCCACTACCAACGAAGCCTGTCACCCCGGGTGTGTTACGTACTATGTACCACGTTTCGTCAGTGAGCTTCATTTCAACCAGCGCGTAGCCCTGAAAAATTTTGCTCTCTACTACTTTGCGCTTGCCGTTCTTAATTTGAATCTGCTTTTCTTTTGGCACCATCACGTCAAAGATTTTGTCTGCCATGTCAACGGCGTTTATACGTTGACGAATACTGTCGGCTACTTTTTCTTCGTAGCCGCTGTAGGTGTGAATTGCGTACCATTGCCGCGTTGAGTCGTATCGATTTGCCATTGTTCCTTTATCCTAAAATTAGTTGAAATACGTATTTAAAGAGTGCGTCAAGTAAGAGGATTACCACGACGAAGAAGGCGGTAAAGCCAAGCATGGCGGCCGTCATGCTCCAGGTAGCGCCACGAGTCGGCCAGCGTACTTGCTTGAGCTCGCTCCAGGCGCCGGCGAAATAGCCACCAGTTGCCTTGAACGGGTTTTTGCGAGCGGTCTTTTCTTTTTTGTTTGCAGTTTTTGGCCCATCTTTTATCTGAGCCAGTTTTTTAGAAGCGCCAGCGTCGCTTGCCTTGATGCGAATAGTTGTTTCGCCTTCAGCAGGTTTAGCGGCTGTTTTTTTGTCCTTGTTAGCCAAAGTGGTGCTCTCCCAAATTAAATAGCCTGCTCGTAGGCAGACTGTCAAGTACCACTATACGGTGCTACCTTCAAAACGTCAAGCATGGTACTATAAAAAGTATCGTGATATACATTCTTTTGCTTGGGTTTGGGCTGGTGCAAACACTGGTGGTAAGCTTTTTCGCGTTGCGACTCCAGCACGCGTTTAGTAGTTTCAAGCTTCGAAAAAATTACACGGCTGCACTCGAGGCGCCGAGTGTCAGCGTATGCATTCCGGCGCGTAATGAAATGCACGCTTTGAGTGAATGTCTTGAAGCAGTGCTTGCAAGCGATTATCGTAAGCTTGAAATCATTGTTTTTGACGATGACTCTGGTGATGATACCTCCGTGATTGTGCGTTCCTTTGCGCATGCCGGTGTACGCTTTGTACCGGGCGCAAAGTTGCCCGAGGGATGGCTGGGCAAAAACCACGCGCTAGATATCTTAGCTCGTGAAGCCAGCGGAACGTACATCATATTTTTAGATGTCGATACCCGCATTCAACCCACTACCGTTAGTCAGCTGGTGGGGTATATAATGACGGAAAACCTTAGTATGACCTCTGTTATTCCGCGTCGAAACGACACGTGGCGTGTGAGCGTATTATTCGCTCCACTGCGCTATTTTTGGCAGCTTTTGTTGCATCGTATGCTTTCACCAGCATCGAGTAGTTCACTATGGATGATTCACCGAGAGACACTTGTAGATACGCTTGGTGGATTTGCGCCACATAAAAACGAGGTGGAGCCAGAGACTCATATTGCAACACTTCTTGGGATGAAATATCACTGCCTGCTTGGTAACGAAACACTCGGTGTAAGTTATGAAAAGAAATGGAGATCACAGGTTGAAACAGCACAACGTGTGCTATATCCAATGGTCGGTGGAATGTGGCTTGGCGCCGTTGGTGGGCTGGCATTTCTTCTTTTTCTTGACTTACCACTAGTGATGTTGGTAGCGTCGCTGGTGCTTGGCTGGTCATTTGTGGGCGTGGTAGCGCTTTGGACTATGGTAGTATTTATGGCGGTGTATGGCATGTACACCAGTAGAGTGTGGCGCAAGGCATGGTGGCTCGGCGCACTACTTTGGCCTGTCGTAGTTGTACAGGAGACGATACTGTTTGTTATGAGCGTTTTGGGGTATGCACAACATTCCATCACTTGGAAAGGTCGATCAGTTACCGCGACGCCGTCACGCGATGACCACATTGCGATAGACACGTAATAGTCATGTTATCATGATATGGCACGGAAAATACCGTCAGATATGGGAGGCGTACGTGTCTGAGACGACGCGGCTTGCAGTGGCTATAAAAGCGATTGAACGAGAAATTGAAGATGCGGTTACTCCGTATAGTAAGTCTAGGCAAGACTCCCTGAGAGGATTCTGTACGTGGGTAGTATATGGGGGCGCCAAGCCGTCACCAAGGAGCGCGCTCTATATTCGCACCATTGTCACACGGGCAGTTGAGTTGGGAATCGAACATGCATACGGTGATCGGGAGTTACCTGAAGCGATCACAGCTATAAAGGATCGCCTCAAGGAACTCAACGCTCTTTAATCCACCTAGGGATATCACGCAGAACGAATGCGGGATATCCCTATTTTACTGCCGGTAGTGTAAAACTGAACGTCGACCCATGATTGAGACGACTGGAGAGTTCAATTGTGGTGCCGAGCTTTTTAGATAATTTGGCTGCAACATACAAACCGAGACCTGTGCCGCCTGTTTCGCGGGTACGATAATCTTCTGAGCGATAAAACTTATTGAAAACTTTGGCTTGGTCACTTTTGCTTATGCCGATGCCGGTGTCCTTAACGGCAAAGTGAATCGTATCTTTTTTACGCGCTACCTCAAGAGTAATGCCCCCCTCTTTGGTGTACTTGATGGCATTGGTGATAAAATTCTGCAAAAGTTCGTGCAAGTAAAGCCGACTAGCTTCAATTTCGCCAAGGTGGGCATCGAGGTCGAGGTTGAAGTGGAGTTTTTTAGCTTCGGCTTGTGGCGCGTATTCTTTATATAGATCATCAACAAGCGCACGTACTTCGATTGTCTCCGCGGCATCAGCGACACCACGTTCCGCGCGCGAGAGCGTACTGAGGTCGTTGACCATTTTGGCAAGGAAGATAACCTGGTCATGAGCCGTAGCAATTCCTTGTTTTAACGTGCTTTCAGGAATGTCAGGCCGGTCCATCATCACTTGCACATTACTAATAGTGCCCTCGGCGATGGTGATTGGCGTGCGCAGCTCGTGACTGACAACGCTAATAAATTCGTCGCGCTCTTCCTCAAGGCTCTTGGCCTTTGTGACATCGCGTAAAATAATAATATAGCCGTCCTGCGCCTCGTGTTTTTTGCTCCGGCTGTAGTTGCTGCGGATCGGCGAATAGGTAATCTCAAGACGGATTACTTCACCTTCAAGCTGCATAGTGAGGTCGTCTCGCACTACGACACCTCGTGTTTTTTGCAAATCATCGTACAAATCAACGACAGCGTTATCTTTATCGTGCAGTGTCAGCGCTTCATTCAAGTGAAGGCCGTTGAGGCTTTTATTTGTATCAAGCAAGTTCAAGCTGGCGGCATTGTACACCTGAATAATGCCATTTCTATCGGTACTTAAAATGGCGTCGGCAAGGTTATTGACAATAGTGAGGATACGATCGCGTTGCAACATTTCAAGCGCCCGACTTCGAAGCAGTTCGGCGCCATCTATTTCTTGAACATGGCTAATAGAAACGGCACTGAGTCCAATGACAAGTACGACGATAGCAGTTATCATATCGCCAAGCAAAGTTGCGCTGTTATACCCATGCAGGAGAATATCTGCACCGGTAATAATAATGAAACCAATAATACTAAGACGTAGGCCCGTTCCCGCAAAGTAGGCATACGAGGCGAGAAATAATAACGCCCACGCTGCAATGAACGGTGTCGTGAATCCGGATACGAACAAAATATAGCAGCCCGAAAGTACATGGTAAACAAGCAATCGAACGAATGAATCGAACCGTGTTGAAGACGCACGCAAGAATTGATAGCATGCCATAGCTATCCATGGCGTCATAATAAAAAAGAAGATTTTATTGCCAGCATAGTACTGGCTATCGACGATGCCGTACTGGATTAATGCCCCATAGAGCAATAAAATAACTGGTACGAGTAATCCCGCAAAACGGATAATTTGTGCGGTTCGTTCGTTAAGTTTTGCCCCACCACTATTCATGCTAGAGCTTATTATACAGTACGACGACGTGTTTTAAATAGAGGGCGATTGTTTTTTGAGTTCTCGTCGATGTGCCTTGTATTGTGGATCGGCCTGGCTGACAAGCTGCCAAAAGGCATCGGAATGATTCATTTCTTTGGTGTGGCTCAGCTCATGCACCAGCACGTAGTCAATAAGCTCAAATGGCAGCTTCATTAAACCGATGTTGAGACTTATAGTGCCGTTGGTACTGCAGCTGCCCCAGCGTCCGCTCGCATGAGAAAAACGGACTTTTTCGTAGGTGTAGTCGTGCGCGTTGGCCAAGAAAGCCAGCCGCTTTGGCAGATAGCTTTTTGCTTCCAGGCGTAGTGCTTCGATGACAGCGTCGCGAATGATTCGGTTGATAGCAGTATATTTCGCATTTGTACCTAGCGGGAGGGTTGCAATAATTTGTTGGCCGTGACGCGTTGCGGTCGCTGTTTTTGTAGCCGTCTCACGAATAATGAGCGTGTGACTTTTGCCAATTTGCATACCGTGCTCAAACTGCGTTTCACTGTGCTGCTGAGAAAGCATTGCGCGTAATTGGTCGCGGGATGATCGGATGAGTCGCTTCACTAAGAAAGCCGGAGCATACAACGGTAATGATGCTCGTAGTCTTCCATCTGGCGCAATACGTATACGAACAGATGAGGCCTTCGCGCTTCTTCGTAAAATGATCGTGCCAAATTCTTCATCGATGATAGTTGCCAAAGCGTGATATTCCCTAGCGGATAGTTATATTTCGTCGGCCTTGCTGCGTTTTGCGGATGGGGGCGATTTGCTGCGTAGAAAGTTCGGCTCGAGGTGCCGAGAGCTTTTGCAGCACCACTTTTGCCTGGCTGGCGTACGTATGTTTGCCGCTGATAACAACCGGCCTTTCAAGAGAATTTGGCGCCGTAAAACGCGTCAGCGTACGCTCATATTGCTCGTCACTAATAACGCCACCACGTTTGTTTTTGTCGCGCGTCGCGCGTGTTTTTGTTGTTGCGGCATCGGTTTGCACCCAAACGATCAGTGGCTCGTAGCCGTTTGCGCGTGCTTTTTTAGTAAGCTCCAGCCGTTCTGCCCGCGTGGCTGCGGGACACTCAACGATGATGGATTGCTTTGTCTTGAGCAATTCGCTCAGCAAATACATACTAATAGTCTCGATGAGCTGGGGTTCGAGCGCCCCCAAGGAAGAGATAATGTCAGTACTAACGTATGGCGCGCCAAAAGTACTCGCAAATTTTTCAGCAAAAAAACTTTTGCCGCTACCCGGTAAACCTACCATGATAATCATGTGGGGCGTCGTAAGGCTCAATGATTTCATATATGACAGTATAGCAAGATTATGCATAAATATGTACTGTTTTTACACGATGCCGCGCCAAAGACTCATTTGACCCGGCATCGTGTTACTCGACTACTGTTGACGCCTATACATCTCTACTACCTCGATAGTAGGAAGCACGATTTTTTCTCCGCCGGCTAATGGCAGTAGAGTTGAATGCCACTAGGCCGGTTGACTATTGCCAACTCGTGAAAGACGGTACGTTTGATTGCCGATCTCTATCCTAACACCAGTTTTAAAAGCTGGATTGGCGGCAAGCGCTTCTTTTGTAGCCTTCTCTAGAGCGTGCTGGATGAGCATATCTAAGTATACACAGTCTGCATACGGATGTTCAGCACCTTCTAGACCGAGCCGCTTGGCTAGTTGCCTTTGCCGAGGTTGGATGCGTCGCGGGCCGGGAATGCCGGTGCGCTCATTAATGAGCAAACGCACTTCGCCCACTGTTGCATCTGGAGAAACCTCGATACCCAGTTGCTCAGCCTTTCTCTTCATATCTGTTGAGACTGGTGAGTGAACTTGCATGTTAAACTCCTATCAAACGCAGGTATGTCGGGCCATATAATTATATCACGACAGTACGAGTTAATTGACTTTTTATAAGATGTATGCTACAGTAGAGATAAATCATAAAGCCTGTGGAGGGCTGAAGAGGAGCAATATGAAGAAGTTTCATTTATCACTAGGGGCGCTTATTGTTGCCGTTAGTGCAATATTACTAGTAAGTGTTTTGAGTGGCACATCGAAAGCGGCTTTGCCGGTTGACTGTGACGACAACTCAATCATTAAATGTGGTTCAGTCACTACGGATGAGCTAAAACAGAAATATAATGCAAATACTACGGGTGACCTTGTTAACATTTACAATTCCTATGGTATTACCTCGGCTATGATTAACAATGCCGACACAACGGCAAAAGTTGGTCAAGCAAACAAAGACGGTACGATTACTGTTGATGGTCAAGTAGTTGCGACAGATGCAACAAGTATCGGCCGCCAGAATATCTTTTCTGGTAGTACTACTAAAAACATTGGTGGCAAAACCTACTACGACACGCCAAACAGCCGTGCGTTTGCCAGTAACTCAATCGTTGCCTACGTGTTCTTTGACGGTAACGGACAATTCCTTGCTGCTATCTTAACTGCTTGTGGCAACCCAGAACATGCCACTCCAGTCCCTCCAAAACCAAAGCCAGTCTATAAATGTAATTCATTAACTGCGACAACAATTAACCAGGACAAACGTGAATATCAATACACGCTTAGCTACACTGCTACTGGTGGTGCAACGCTCAAGACGGTTGACTTTGACTTTGGCGATGGCAAAACTCAAAATAGCGTTGCTGCTGTCGATGCAAAAACAATTTCTCATACGTATACTACGGCTGGGACCTACACTACCAAAGCGATCCTTCACTTTACAACTGATACTAATGGTACGGTTGCGGATGTGAACTGTCAGGCAACGGTGACAACGACCCCTGACATGTGTGCGTTGAATCCTAGTATTCCAAAGAACGATTCACGCTGTACCCCTTGTGACATTCCTGGTAAAGAGCAATATCCAAAAGATAGTCCACTGTGTGTGACAACTCCTACGACTCCTACTACCCCTACAACTCCACCAGAACTTCCTCACACAGGCCCGGCTGATTTGATTGGCGGCGTGCTTGGTCTTGGATCAATAGTTGCTGCTGGCTACTACTGGTATGCAAGTAAACGTGGACTTTTGACAGCGCTTCTGAATCGCTAAAAGATGTATCTAAGAAAATACTCGGCCATTTACGACCGAGTATTTTTTAATAGCAAATGTATGAGGTGGAGGTAGCTTTGAAATAAACCACCTCCACACAAGGTCGTATCACACGTAGACCGTACAGGCATTCACAAACTCTTCCGGAATGACGCCGAAGCGAGGTCGTTTATTGATATCCTGAGGGTAGATTGCATGAAGCTGAAGGGTATCTCCACACAGACTTTTAGTAATCGTGCGGCTATCCAGCTCTACGAATTTTCCGAGTGTTGCTACTGCAATGTACCCATTGATAAGAGGAAGTCGCTTGACTGCCGCTATGAAATCTTTCTCCAAAGATCCGATAAGTCTCACGGCGTCGACTGTAGCACGAAATTGCCGGCTCGTCTCTACCAATGTTGCCTTTGGCGCTCTTTGCTTTAACTGAGCGTTAAGTCTATGAGCATAGTCATAGAATAAAGCGCGTGCTCTCTCGCGTTTATATCGGTAGAGCCCGGTAGAACGACTCGTGGCAGATACGGTCACATTGAATACATCGTCTGCCAACTGATCTCGAGAAGCCGGGTAAGCTTCGTTTGGCTGATGAACGCAATTGTCTCGGACATAGTAGCCTCCTTAGACGTGAACGACTACCGTATGTTATACTTGTCATCTTTTCTTGTCAATAAAAAAAGACATGCAATATGTCTGTAACGCTCTCGACTCAACTATTTGCTGAGTCGAGAGCGTTTGGATGTTTCAGAGCAGAACCGTACATCTATCTAGGAGCTCTGAAGGTGTACATCCGTATGTCTTGGGGCTTCCTCCCGGCACAAGTTCATGCTTAGGCAGGAGTCCGTTGTTTTGCCACCTTCGGATTTTTGGCTCGTCTATGGCTAGAAAACTTGCCAGTACAGCAGTAGAGATAAGTCCAGCTGTCATTGGGAGCTGTTTTACGGCCGTCCTAAAGCTGGCTCTGAGCTGAGGAAGTTGCTCTCGTGCACGTTTAGTAGCTCTGAAATCCTCAAGCGCCGCCTCATCTTTCTTGCCTTTTGTGTGAGCTTTACAGTAGGCCAGAAAGCCAGCGAGGTAACTCTGTGAGTAGGTGAAACTTCCATCAGGTAGCTTTACCCGCAAAAAATTTTGCAGCATGTGGTCATTGAACTTTCGCACGCCCATCTCACTGGTAATGCGGCTCATTCTAATAAACACAAGGTCTCCTCTCGAGTGTACCAACGTGTTATTATAGACACAAAACAAGCTTCATGTCAATAGTTGCGTAATAACTCAAAACCTTCGCAACAAAGGGAGCTAGGTGGCGGTAGCCCCACCTAGCGACCAAAAAGCAGACATCCTACACTAGAAGTACCAACTAACCAGCAAAGGAATGTCTGCTATGTCATAT